>MDTA01017080.1_pt1 | contig 13115 bp, 13 predicted proteins | sample 811151 | NCBI WGS metagenome assembly MDTA01 (sample SAMN05326648, study PRJNA326480) | marine metagenome | isolation source: seawater | place: Indian Ocean: South | collected 2010 | reverse complement strand
TTTTAATAAAGATTGTTTTGCTTCATCAGGATTTTTTGAAGCCTTAATAATTTTAATAACTTTATCAATATTTTCAACGCTAACAGATAGACCAATTAGTATATGCGCTCTATCTTCAGCCTTTTTAAGATCGAATTTTGTTTTTTTTATTACTACATCTTCTCTGAATTTTAAAAAACTTTCTAAAAATTCTTTTAAGTTACAAATTTTTGGTTTTCTATCTACAATAGCTAATGTATTAAAACCAAATGAAGTTTCAATTGATGTATATTTGAACAGTTGTCTTTTTACTGTTTCAGGTTCAATATTTCTTTTTAGATCAATTGCAACCCTTATACCATCTCTATTCGACTCATCACGAATATCACTGATACCATCAATTTTTTTTTCTCTAACAAGTTCGGCAATTCTCTCATTTAAAATAGATTTGTTAACTTGATAAGGTATTGATTCAATAATCAATCTATCTTTACCATTTTTTAGATTTTCCACTTTTATTTCCCCTCTAATTTTAAATGAGCCTCTGCCACTTTTATAGCCTTGTTTAATTATATCTTTACCAATTATTACTCCTCCAGTTGGAAAATCTGGTCCTGGGATATGTTTCATTAATTCTGTTATTTTAATATCGCTATTATTAATAAGTGCTATTGTTCCATCTATTATCTCGCCTAAATTATGTGGTGGTATACTTGTTGCCATACCAACAGCAATACCGCCTGCGCCGTTTACTAGCAGATTTGGAAATTTAGATGGTAAAACTTCTGGCTCTTTCTCAGTTTCGTCATAATTGCTTTTAAAATGAACAGTGCTTTTCTCAATATCCTCAAGTAAATGCTCTGAAATTTTAGATAGCCTAGTTTCAGTATATCTCATTGCTGCAGCTGGATCTCCGTCAATAGAACCAAAATTTCCTTGACCGTCAATTAATGGAAGGCTCATAGAAAAATCTTGTACCATTCTTACGAGTGCATCATAAACAGCTTGATCACCATGAGGATGATACTTACCAATAACATCACCGACAACTCTAGCAGATTTTCTAAATTGCTTTGACCAATCAAAACCACCCTTATACATAGCATAAAGAATTCTTCTATGAACAGGTTTTAAACCATCCCTTACATCAGGCAATGCTCTACTAACTATTACGCTCATAGCATATGATAAATAAGAAGAGCTCATTTCATCATACATAGAAATTTGCTTTATATTTTGATTATTTATTTTTTCTAGGTTGTCCATTTTTTAGAAAGGAATGTCGTCATCTAGATCACTTGAAACTTGAGATGTATCGTCAACCGATTGGTTATTTGTTGGGTTATTAACTTGACCATTATTGGATCCACCCAACATAGTTAAAGATGAATTATAACCTTGTATTATTATTTCAGTTGAAAATTTATCTATTCCAGATTGCTCATCTTTCCATTTTCTTGTTGATAGTTGACCTTCAATATACACTTGTGCACCTTTTTTTAAATATTGTTGTACTACATTTACTAGACCTTCATTAAAAACGACAACACGGTGCCATTCAGTTTTTTCTTTTTTCTCACCTGAATTTTTATCTTTCCAGCTCTGGCTGGTTGCAACGCTTAATCTCGCAACATTTTTACCATTTACCATTTGCTTAATTTCTGGATCTGCGCCCAATCGACCGATTAGTAAAACTTTGTTTAGACTTCCTGCCATAAAATTTATAAATATTATTAAGATATAAAAAATATTTATATCATATTTTGACTTGAATATTAATTTTATTATTTTAAAGCAAGAATAAATTATGTACAAAAAGATAGTTATTAAAGGGGCAAAAGAACACAATCTAAAGAATGTTTCGGTTGAAGTGCCAAAGGATAAATTTGTTGTTATCACAGGAATATCTGGATCGGGGAAATCATCATTAGCATTTGATACTATTTATGCTGAAGGACAAAGAAGGTATGTTGAGAGTTTATCTGCATATGCAAGACAGTTTCTTGATAAAATGAAAAAACCTAACGTTGATATGATAGAAGGTTTAAGTCCGGCAATATCCATTGAACAGAAAAATGCTCCAAAAAATCCAAGATCAACTGTAGCAACAGTAACAGAAATTTACGATTATATGAGAGTATTATATGCTAGAGCAGGAATACCTTATTCTCCTTTCACTGGTAAACCTATTGTATCACAAACTATTACTCAAATTGTAGACAGAGTAAAAATACTACCAAAAAAGTCTACAATTTTTCTTTATGCTCCAGTTGTGCGAGGTCGTAAAGGTGAATACAAAAAAGAAATTCAAAGTTATAAAAAAAGAGGATTTAGAAAGATCAAAATTGATAATATTCTTTACGATATAGAAAGTGTTCCTGAACTTAATAAAAAAATTAAACATGATATTTCAATATTAGTCGATAGAATTGTTATAAACTCATCTTTGGGAAATAGACTAGCTGAAAGTATAGAAACTGCGGTTAATCTTGCTAATGGTTTGTTATTTGTAGAGTATGAGAATGAAACATTACCAAAAAAATTTAGAAAAGTTGAAAAACTAATTTTTTCAACAAAATTTGCATGTCCTGAAAGTGGTTTTACAATTGAAGAAATAGAACCAAGGTTGTTTTCATTTAATAGTCCTTATGGAGCATGTGAAGAGTGCGAAGGTATTGGGGTTAAACTGAATGTTGATCCAAAACTAGTCATACCTAATGAAAAGAAATCAATAGCTGATGGAGCAATAGAGCCTTGGGCTAAGTCTTCAACATTATACTATGCACAAACCTTAGCATCCTTGTCAAAGCATTATGGTTTTTCTATGGAAGAAAAATGGGCAAAATTACCAAAAAAAATAAAAGAAATAATACTTTTTGGTTCAGATGATGAAGAAATTAAATTTTCATATGATGATGGATATGAAAAATATTCCCATAAAAAAACATTTGAAGGTGTAATTAATAACTTAGAAAGAAGATACTTAGAAACTGAAAGTGATTGGAAAAGAGATGAAATTTCACAATATCAATCAGATACAGATTGTGAGAGATGTAATGGGCAGAGGTTAAAAGAAGAAGCCCTATGTGTAAAAATAAATGATTTGAACATAAGCCAAGTAACAACTAAATCGATATTAGAAGCAAAAAAATGGTTTAAATCTCTTGAAATAAATTTAGATAAAAGACAATTAAAAATTGCTGAGCATATACTTAAAGAAATAAATGAAAGATTAGACTTTCTTCTTAATGTTGGTTTAGATTATTTAACCTTATCAAGAGAATCCGGAACATTGTCTGGAGGAGAGTCACAAAGGATAAGATTAGCATCTCAGATTGGATCTGGTTTAACGGGTGTTTTATATGTCTTGGACGAACCATCTATTGGATTACATCAAAAAGATAATGTAAAATTAATAAATGCTCTAAAAAGATTGAGAGACCTTGGAAATACAGTTGTTGTAGTTGAACACGATACTGAAACAATGGAAAACGCTGATCATATTATTGATCTAGGACCCGAAGCTGGTCATAAGGGAGGTGAAATAGTTGCTCAGGGTTCTTATCAAGAATTATTAAAAGCTGACAGCATAACAGGAAAATATTTATCTAATAAAAATTATATACCAATACCAAAAAAAAGAAGATTGGCCAAAAATGGAAGATTTCTTCAAATATTAAGTGCTAGTGGAAATAATTTAAATAATGTGAACCTGAAGATTCCTTTTGGAACTTTTACATGTGTAACTGGAGTATCTGGAAGTGGAAAATCGACTTTAATACTTCAAACTTTATATAATGCACTAAATTTAAGTTTAAATAATAATAAATCTAGAAAAATTCCAAAACCTTTTAAAGGTTTAAAAGGTATAGAACTTATTGATAAAATAATAGACATAGACCAATCTCCAATTGGTAGAACGCCAAGATCTAACCCGGCTACTTACACAGGAGCTTTTGGTCCAATAAGAGACTGGTTTACAAATTTACCAGAGTCTAAAAGTAGAGGTTATAAACCAGGAAGATTTTCATTTAATGTTAAAGGCGGAAGATGTGAAGCATGTGAAGGTGATGGTGTAATTACCTATGAAATGCATTTTTTACCAGATGTTTATATTACATGTGATGAATGTAAAGGGAGCAGATATAATAGGGAGACATTAGAAATAAAATTTAAGGATAAAAGTATATCGGACGTATTAGAGATGACAGTAGATGAAGGATGTGATTTCTTTGAAAACATATCTAATATAAGGAGTAAATTATTAACATTAAAAAAAGTTGGACTTGGATATATTAAGATTGGACAACAAGCAACGACACTTTCGGGTGGTGAGGCACAAAGAATTAAATTGGCAAAAGAACTTAGTAAAAGATCTACTGGTAGAACTATGTATATTTTAGATGAACCTACAACTGGATTACATCAGCATGATATTAAAAAATTGCTTGAAATATTACATACATTTGTTGCAACAGGAAATACCGTTGTTGTAATAGAGCATAATCTTGATGTTATTAAAACAGCTGATTATGTGGTTGATATGGGTCCAGATGGAGGTGTTAAAGGCGGAAACATAATTGGTGAAGGAAAACCAGAGGATATTGTAAATATAAAAGAAAGTTATACAGGACAATTTTTAAAATCACTTCTAAATAATAAAATAAAAAAAATTGCTTAACTATTCGTTTTCTTTAATTATAGTTTTTTGACTAACTCTAAAATTTACTAATACAGGACAAGCAATATATATTGAGGAATAGGTGCCGAAAATCACACCCAATATCATTGCTAAAGAAAATCCTTTTAAAATTTCACCACCAAAAAAGAATATTGACAGTAAGGCTAAAAGTGTTGTTACAGAAGTTATTACTGTTCTAGAAAGTGTCTCATTAATTGAAATATTGGTTAAATCAAATATTTTTATATCGGAATATCTTTTTAAGTTTTCTCTAACTCTATCATAAATCACAACAGTATCATTCATTGAGTAGCCTACTATGGTAAGTATTGCTGCAACAATAGATAAATTAATTTCCAAGGAAAAAAGTGAGAAAATTCCTAGTGTTATAACTACATCATGAAATATTGCAATTATTGCTCCTATACTAAATTGCCATTCAAATCTAATCCAAATATAAATTAACATTGCAAATAAAGAAAGGCATATAGCAATAATACCTGACTGTAAAAGTTCAGAACTTACTTTTGGCCCTACATTTTCAACTCTTCTAAAATCAATTTTACCTCCGTAATTTTTATAAATAGTGTCTTTAACACTGTTAATGGTTTCAGAGCTGTCATTTTGTATAGATTGAAATTTAACAATGTAATCTGTATCATTTCCAAATTGTTTTACTTTAACACCACTTAGTTCCATTTGATTAAATGTATCTCGAATATTTGATATATTAATATTATTATCTTTTACACGAAGCTCTATAAGGGTCCCCCCTTTAAAATCCACCCCATAATTAAGTCCTTTAAAAATCAAAAATAAAACTGAAATAATTATCAAAATTAATGACAGTATATTTGATGACTTATAAAATTTATTAAAATTTATGTTTTTCATTAAATATAAAATTCTTTATCTTTTTTTTTAATAACAATTATTGAGGTTAGTAATCTAGCAATGAAATAGACTGAAAAAAGAGTGGTCATTATACCAACTCCTAATGTTATTGAAAACCCCTTTATGGGTCCAGAACCCATGAAGAATAAAATAGTTGCTGCAATCAATGTTGTGATGTTAGCATCTATAATTGCAGTTCTTGACTTTGTATAGCCAGAGTCAAATGCAAGTATTCTATTTTTTTCAATTTTTATTTCTTCTTTAATTCTCTCAAAAATCAACACATTTGCATCTACTGCCATACCAACAGTTAGAATAATTCCAGCTATACCTGGCAAAGTTAAGGTTGCCTCAAACAAAGTTAAAATACCGACTAATAACATCAAGTTTATTGTTAAAGCTCCAACAGCTATTAATCCGAACATTTTATATTTATAAACCATAAATATTATTACCAGTATAAACCCAATTATTAATGATAGTATACCAGCTTTAACTGAGTCTTTACCTAAATCCGGTCCTACCGTTCTTTCTTCAATTATTTTTATTGGCGCTGGAAGAGCTCCAGACCTTAACAACAAAGCTAAATCTGTTGCAGTTTGAAAAGTAAAATTACCAGTTATCTGTCCGGATCCACCTAAGATAGCCTCACTTATAGTTGGCGCACTTATAATTTTACCATCTAAGATGATTGCAAGCTGACGTCCTACATTATTACTTGTTGCTTTTCCAAACTTTTTAGAACCTACCCTGTCTAAACTAAAAACTACTACTGTTTCGTTTGTTTGATTATTCATACTAGGTTTAGCATCAACTAAATTTTCACCGCTTAAAACTATTCTTTTGCTGACAATTTCCTCTTTTTGATTATCATCATCATATTTCAATTTTTCGCTACCAAAAGACATTTCAGTATTTTGAGAAACAAACCTAAATGATAAATTTGCAGTTCTGCCTAAAAGAGTTTTAATTCTTTCGGGATCATCTAAACCTGGTAATTCAACGAGAATTCTATCATTTCCTCGTTTTACAATATTTGGTTCATTTGTTCCAAGTTCATCAACTCTTCGTCTTACTATTTCTATAGCTTGATCTAAAGAGGAATTTTTTAATAATACAATTCCATAATTAGAATATTTAATTTGAATTAAATTTTCAGATCCAATCACATCGAATTCGTGTGTTTTAAAATCAGGATAATATGGATTTAACTCACTTTCTTGACTATTTAAAAAACTTAAAATCTCATCAAAGTTATTCGATGAATATAATGTTATTATATTATTATTTAATTTAATATTAGTAAATTCAAAATTTTGCTCTTTAAAAGTTTTTTTGATTTCAATTAATTTTGATTGTAATTTTTGATTAATCAATGGAATGTTATCAACTTCTAACAATAAATAAGACCCACCTTGTAAGTCTAATCCTAAATTAATATTTCTTTTAAAAAAATTATCTTCAAATTTAGTAAAATTTGATAAAGCAATTATTGAAAATATAAATGACAATAAAACTATAATAATTATTCTTATTTTTGAAAAGTATAACATTTAATTTAATGTTATTTTTTAATATCAACTTTATTATTTACTTTAGATAGAACTCCGGCATCAGATCTTAAAATTTCTACTTTCACACTGTCAGATATTTCTACTTCAAGTTTTTCATTATCAATAATTCTTTCTACTGTGCCGATTATGCCCCCCCTGGTAATAATTTTATCACCTCTTTTAAGTTCCTCTACCATTATTTTATGCTCTTTGGCTCTTTTTTGCTGAGGTCTTATAAGGAAAAAATAAAATATAATAAAAATTAGTATTAAAGGTATAAATTGTGCAATACTTGGGTCCATAATGTGTAAACTAAAAATGTTTATACTAAATGAGAAATTAAAACAACCGCTAATTGTTACCTATTTTTTCATCATTATTCATATAAGATTTAAGAGCCTCTGGTATATTGATACTACCATCTGAGTTTTGATAATTTTCCATAATCGCTATCAGTGTTCTTCCTACAGCTAGTCCACTACCATTTAAAGTTCCAGGGTATAGTATTTCATTATTTTCATTTTTGCATCTTGTTTTCATTCTAATAGATTGAAAATCACTACACGATGAGCAGCTTGATATTTCTCTATACATATTTTCTGATGGTATCCAAACTTCAATATCATATGTTTTCTCTGCGCTAAATCCCATATCACCACTAGAAAGAAGAACTTTCCTATACGGAAGTTTTAATTTATCTAGGATCATTGTTGCACAATTAGTCATTCTTTCTAGTTCATTTAAGCATTTTTCTTTAACAACTATACTCACTAGTTCAACTTTATGAAATTGATGTTGCCTTATCATTCCTTTAGTATCCTTTCCATAACTACCAGCCTCTTTTCTAAAACAAGGAGTAGAAGCGACAAGTCGAATTGGCAATTCTTTAAATGATAGTATTTTGTCTTTAACCATATTAGTTAGGATTACTTCAGCAGTAGGAATTAGAAATTTTCTATCATTTTTTTCATCAAACTTAATTTCAAATTGGTCATTTTCAAATTTAGGCAATTGACCGGTTCCAAACATTGTATTTGAATTTGCTAAATATGGTGGAGATATTTCATTGTATCCGTTTATTTGTGTGTGAGTATCTACCATAAAATTGGAAATTGCTCTCTCTAAAGTAGCTAACTTATGTTTTACAAATACAAATCTAGATCCAGTAGTTTTAGTTGCTAAATCAAAATCTAACATATTAAGTTTTTCACCCAACTCGTAATGAGATTTAGGCTTAAAATCAAATTCTCTTATATCTCCCTTTATCTCAACTACTTTATTTGATTTTTCGTCTTTACCAATTGGTACATCACTATGAGCAATATTTGGCAAAGATGATAAAATACCCTCTAAGTTTTTTTTAATTTGTTTTTGCTTAAGTGTAATCTCTTCTATTTGATTTGAGATTTTTTTTGATTTGTCAAATAGTGATCTATCCTTTTTTTTTGAAATTTCTTTTTTTTCCTTTTCAAGATTTTCTTTAAGATGGATTAAATGTCGATTTTCTTTATCAAGTGAAATTATTTTATCAAAATCAATATTTACATTTCGATCTAATATTTTTTTCTTAAACTCATCGAAATTTTGACGAATTAATTTAATATTATGCATTTTTTTCTTTATTTTTTTTCTCAATAAACTTTACAGAAAATATTGATAATTCATACAAAATTAACAATGGTAAAGCTAATCCAATTTGTGTGATAGGGTCTGGAGGTGTCAAGATGGCAGCTGCTGCAAATATGATAACTACTACAAACTTTCTTCTTTCTTTTAAAAAATAAGAATCAATTAATCCTATTCTAGCTAATAAACTTAGTACTACAGGAAGCTGAAAACTTAAGCCAAATGCAAATATTAATTTCATTACAAGTGACAAATACTCATTCACTTTAGCCTCTAATTGAATTGGAAGATTTGTAACATTTCCTAAGCTTTCAAATGATAAAAAGAATTTTATTGCTAGTGGCATTATTAAATAATAGACTAGCATACCACCTAAAAGAAATAGTACTGGTGTAATTACTAAATATGGCATAATAGCTGATTTTTCGTGTTCATATAAACCGGGTGCAATAAATTTCCAAATTTGAATTAAAATAAATGGACTAGTAAAAAAGAAAGCGGTGAAAAAAGAAACCTTTAAATAGGTTAAAAATGTTTCTTGCAAAGCTGTAAAAATTAATCTTCTATCTAAGTTATCATTTTTGACAGCATTGGCGTATGGTTCAACCAAAAAACCATAAATATAATCAGAAAATAAATAACAAACTACAAAAAGAATAAATAAGAAAATTAACGTATTAATTAATCTTTTTCTTAATTCGATTAAGTGACTTACAAAACCTGTATCTAAACTATCTTTAGACATTTTTATCCTTATTATTAGTTGCTTCCTTTATTCTTTTATTTTCCTCGTTCTTATCAATATTTATATCTGTAATTTCAGATACTTCCGTTTGAACATTATTTATATATCTTTTAATAGATCCAACCCAAGATCCTACTTTTTTGATCATTATGGGAAAGTCTTTCGGCCCAACTACTATGATAGCCACAGAGACAATAATTAAAATTTCAAACCAGCCAATTGAGGGCATTTGAATTAATCTTTGTTATTTGAGTCCTGATTTTTTTTATCGTGATTATCAGTGATATTCTTGGCCTGGCTATCATCCGTAGGGTCTGAAGCCATACCTTTTTTAAAACTTTTTATTCCTTTCGCAACATCGCCCATTAGACTTGATATTTTACCTCTACCAAAAAGTAAAACAATTAAAACTGCTACTATTGCAATTTGCCAAAATCCTATACTCATAGATTGTTTATAGCCTTAATAACGATTTTTTAAAAGTGTATTTTTAACCATTATCTTCTGGTTTAAGTGTGCTATTTAGCATTTCATCAATATCAGAATATATATTATCATTATCTTCTTCTTGTTTTTCTTTGTAAAACTTGCCTGTACCAAAAATACTAGACTCTACGCTTGAAGTGTCTATCAAACCAGCAGTACCTAGCTCTTCAATTGTAGGAAGGTCTGTTAATTTTCTCAAACTAAAATGATTTAAAAATTCATCCGTAGTTCCGTATTGAATAGGTTTACCTATGACATCTTTTCTGCCACAAGGTTTAACCCAATTTAGCTCCATAAGAATTTCCATTGTATTTGTTCCAAAAGCTACACCTCTAATTTCCTCTATTTCGGATCTAGTGACAGGTTGATGGTAGACAATTATAGATAATGTTTCAATTGCTGCCTTTGAAAGTTTTTTTTCAACAGTTTTTTGTTGTGACATTAATGATGATAAATTTTCAGCAGTCCTAAAAGACCATTTATTAGAAATACATATAAGGTTAATACCCCTGTTTTCATAAAATTTCTGAAGCTTTTGGAGATTAGCTTTAATATCAATTTTTTTCGAAAGTTTGCTTTCTATCGAATTTATATCTAGGGGTTCAGCAGATGCAAATAAAATTGCTTCTATCTCTCTTTCGCTTTGAGAAATAGACTTTGGGAATACAACAATATTATTTTTTTTTATTTTTTTCATTTTTCTTTAATATATATATTGTCAAATAGATTGTCTTGTTTAATTGATATTTTACCTTCTTTAGTTAATTCCAAGGCAGCAGCAAAAATTCCTGCATTTCCAGTTTTTTTAATTATATTTTTATTTTTAAAATTATCAGGGACAAAATCATTTAAGTTTTTCCAATCTAAAATTTTACCAATAAAACTTTTTATTGTTTTTATGCCTTCTTCGGTTGTAAAAACTGGAAGTTTTGGAATTGATATTCTTTGAAAGTTTTTTGTTGTCATAAAATTAGCGTATGATTTTAGTATTTCATATAATGTTAATGAGTATTTTGTCTGAAATGTAGACCTTATTTTAGCCTTTCCACCCCTGAGGAAAATATCTCTTCCTAAACGTTTTCTCTTAAGCATTTGATCAGATAACAATCTAATTAATTCTAATTTTTTTAATTGTAGTTTTAATCTTTCAGCAACTTCTAAGGCTTTAAATTCCTCTTCATCAGTCTCTGGTAGCAGAAGTTTTGATTTTAAATAAGTTAACCAAGTTGCCATTAATAAATATTCTGATGCTAAATACAAATCAACTGTTGTTTGGTTTTTAATAAAATCATTAAATTGATCGGCCAACTTTGAAACCGATATTTCTTCAAGATTTACTTTTTGGGATTTTGCTAAATCTAAAAGTATGTTTAGTGGACCATTGTAAATGCTTAAATTAACTTCAAAATTTTTAGAATCACTTAAATCCATAGATATATTTTAGCTTAATTTTTTTTTTAATTGTGAAGTTTTTTTAACTATAAAATCATTTAAAAAAGGTGAATTTTCTGCAACTTTTTTCATTTCATTTAAATTTCCATTACAATGAAGAACGAGATCACAACCGGACTTAAATGCTAATTTAGAATTATTGGCAATTGAATGTTTTAAAGATTTCATTGATATATCATCAGATATTAAAATATTTTTGAAACCGATATCCTTTCTTATCACATTAATTGTTTTTTTTGAATGAGTTGCAGGAAATTTCTTATCTATAAAATAATAAAGGACATGTGCTGTCATGGATGGCGTCATGCTCTTCCCCTTAAACGGAAAAAAGTCATTTTTAATTAAAAAATTATAATTTTTTTTTATAATAGGTAATTGAAAATGACTATCTACATCAGCTAAACCATGACCAGGTATATGCTTAGTAATACATATAATTTTTTTTTTTAAAAACTTTTTTATAAATATATTTCCTATTTTAGATACAATTTTAGGATTTGAAGAAAAAGCTCTATCACCTATAACTTTGTGTTTTTTAGGTCTATATATATCTAGAACTGGAACAGTGTTAAAATTAATACCTAAACTTCTAAGAATTTTTGATATATCATGTATGTATTTATTACACATAATATTAAATTTTTTTTTATCCTTTTGATATATTTTACCTAAATTTTTAGGTGAGAAAGTGTTATTATAAATGTCTTTTATTCTAGAAACTGGTATTCCTTCCTCATCTATTAAAATAGGATAATATTTATCGTTAAAAAGTAATTTTATACTTTTAGTTAAATTATATGTTTGAGTTGTTGATTTTATATTTCTCGAAAATAAAATTACACCCCATGGTTTAAACTTTTTCAAAAATTGAATTTCATTTTTATTTAATCTTGTTCCCTTTATACCACAAATAAATGCTTTTCTTTTTTTAATTAGTTTCAAGTAATTTCCAAAATTTATATTTATTTTTTTCTTCATTAGTATCAATATCAGTATATTCAATTATATTTTTGGTATCATCTTCAAGAATTACTAAATCTGAAATTTTAAAAGAATTCTCTTTTTCAACAAGATTATACGATTTAAAAAACTTCTTTTCATAAGTTTCAGATAAATAAAATCTAATTATAAAAAAAAAAAATATAAATATTGTGATAATGTATAATAGATATTTTATTTCTCTAAACATTACATTTTTTTTAATAAATTTACACCAAGGATACTCATACCTAGCTCAATAACAATTGCTATACTTTTTAAAAAAATAATTTTTTCAACAGAAATATCATTATTTATAATAAATCTTTTTGTTTCATCGTTTTTTCCCAAATTCCAATAAAAATGAAATTCTGAGGATAATTCATATAAGTAAGTTGTTATTCTATGGGGTTCTAATTTAGTCGAGGCTACTTCAATACATTTTGGCCACTCAGAAATTTTTCTTAATAATTTTTTTTCATCGTTTGTATATTTAAAATTTACATTATTAAATTTTATATCATCTTCTAAATTTTTATTTAAATTTCTAAAAACTGAGCAGATACGAGCATAACAATATTGCACATAATAGATTGGGTTATCCTTAGATTTTTCTTTTACTTTAGTAAAATCAAAATCTAATTCGACATCACTACTTCGATTTAGCATTATAAATCGAGTTGCATCTTTACCGACTTCATTAATAAGATCTTCGACGGTA
>MDTA01127413.1_pt1 | contig 13118 bp, 12 predicted proteins | sample 811151 | NCBI WGS metagenome assembly MDTA01 (sample SAMN05326648, study PRJNA326480) | marine metagenome | isolation source: seawater | place: Indian Ocean: South | collected 2010 | reverse complement strand
CCATCCTATAGAAACAGGCTTTTTTGAGGAGAGAAAAGACATTTATAATCTCTACCCTTTGTTAATACACGCTCGCCTGTTTGGAGGGCACTATGTCACCCAAATAACTCACATTTTAAAAAGGTTTGGTTAGTAAAGGCAAGAATATGCAAGCCCTATTTTCGCAGAGCGCCTATGAGCTTCCTTAGATAAGGGGTTAATTTTTCAGCTATGACCTCGACACCATATTTGTTTGGGTGTATGCCATCCTCTTGGTTTAATTCGGGGTTTGCTACTACACCGTCTAGGAAAAATGGAAAAAATATTAAATCATATTTCTGAGCTAAATCTGGATATATACGATTAAATTCATCTCCATACGCAGGTCCCAAATTTGGTGGTGCAAGCATACCTGTAAGTATTACCTGAAGCCCAAATTCTTTTGACTTACGAATTATCTGGTCCAAATTAGAGTAAGTTGTACTGGGATTAATACCTCTAAGACCATCATTGGCTCCCAGTTCTATAATTATTGCCTTAATACTTGGACCTAGAAGCCACTCTAAACGGGTTAATCCTCCTGCAGAGGTGTCTCCGGAAACTCCGCCATTAATGATGCTTACGTTAGGATAATCACTCTTAATCTTTCTCTCTAATAATTTGGGTATAGTCAAATCTTGGGGTAAACCATATCCAGCAGTCAAACTATCACCTAACATCAAAATCTCAAACGTGTCATTTTTTGCAAATGCACTACTAAGAAAAAAGCAAAAAACGAGTAAGACTGAGTTGACAAGCCGCACCTCAAAACCATATAGCCAACGGGTCATCTTTTATTCACTCTCTCCAAGGTACAGATTTATGAAGCCACCGAACTCTATCTCCCCGGAAATAAACCTAAATGACGTTCATCTCAAGCTTAATAGTTTAGCAGGAGAGGTTCATATTCTTCGGGGAATTAATCTTAGCATATTTCCTGGCCAAGTTGTAGGTATTATAGGCGCCTCAGGCTCTGGAAAAACATCCCTATTAATGGTAATTGCCGGCCTCGAACCGCTAACCAGAGGCGAAATCTCGCTAAACGAGCAGAATTTGTCAAGTATGACCGAAGATCAGCTCGCGGTCATGAGAAAAAATGATTTTGGAATTATCTTCCAAAATTTCCATCTTGTACCCTCAATGACCGCATTGGAAAACATTGCTCTACCTCTTGAAATTGCTGGGTTTAACAATTCATGGGAAATTGCTAAATCATATCTAGATTTAGTTGGCTTGACATCTCGGGCAGAACATTACCCCAATCAATTATCTGGAGGCGAGCAGCAACGTATTGCTATTGCCAGGGCCTTTTCGACCAAACCAAAAGTGGTTCTCGCCGATGAGCCTACGGGTAGCCTTGATCAAAAGACAGGGTCAGAGATTATAAATCTAATTTTCCGACTACAGGCGGAGCACAATACAACTTTTGTACTAGTGACCCACGCTAACGCTCTCGCAGAGAGGTGTGACCGCATTATTCGCCTAGCCGATGGAAAAGCTATAGCCAATGATTAGAGAACTTTGCACAAATTTCGCCTTAGCGTGCCGGATAACCTCAAGAGAGTTTCGATTTGAGTTAAATAGTAAACTGGCAAACTTTCGTGTTTTCTTAACTTGCCTAATTTTAGGTGTCTCTGTAATCACTAGTGTTGAGACCGTGAACCATTCCCTAGTGTCTGGGATAAAAGAAAATGGCAGAGAACTCTTGGGCGGGGACCTTGATATTCGCTTAATACACAGAGCTGCAACTGTTAAGCAAACCACATTCATGAAAAAGAAAACTTCGCGACTCTCCAAAATTATGAAAATGCGCGCAATGGCAGAACCAATAAAGGGCCAGAAACCTCGAACATTAGTTGAATTGAAATCAATTGACAACTTATACCCATTAATTGGCAAAATAGCCTTAGAACCTCCATCTCCTCTCCGTTCCGTACTGTCAATTCGAGACAATATCTGGGGAGCCGCGGTAGACCCAAACTTATTGATTAGGTTAGGATTGAGGGTGGGTGACAAAATCCGTATTGGAGAAAAGGTCTTTAAAATCAGAGCTACTATTATATCCGAACCCGATCAGATTGCTTCTATGTTTAGTTTTGGGCCAAGAGTATTAATATCAAATCAGGCGATGAAGCTTACAGGCCTAATTAAACCCGGCAGTCAAATCTACTATCACTACAGAGCTTTGCTACCACCAAATAAAAACCTCAAAAAGTTTAAAAAAGAACTTCTCGCAAAATTTCCAGCAGCTGGTTGGCGAATTCGTTCCCCTGAGAGCAGCGCCCGAGGCTTGAAACAATTTATAAACCGAATGACTTCATTTTTCTCGTTTCTTGGCCTCTCTGTTATGCTGATAGGCGGATTGGGTATTACGGGCGCGACGAGAGGGTATTTGAATTCAAAGATTTCAACTATTGCCATATTAAAAAGCATCGGCGGAAATAACCAATTGGTATTCTTAACCTACTTACTAAAATTACTTCTTGTTGGGGGATGTGGTATTTTACTGGGCTCGATTCTCGGAACGGTTTTGCCGCTAGGATGTCTCTTTTTCTTTCAAGATCTGCTTCCAGTTAAACCTGTTATGAATCTCTTTCTAGAGCCCCTTATCGTATCTGGTGTTTTTGGATTCCTAAGTATTTTGGTATTTAGTATTTGGCCAATTGCTATTGCTTGCCACATAAAGCCCGGAGGGCTTTTTAGGGTAGCCGCCCTATCGGCAGACAATATGCCAAGCTGGAAATATAAAGCCCTGTTCCACTTGTGCGTCCTCTCACTTGGGGGATTTTGTATCCTAACATCTAGAGAACCGCTTTTTGCTATGTTTTTCGTTTTAGGAGTCCTTTCTATGGTCTTTTTTTATAGCGGAAGTGCATCTCTAATATTGAAATGGGCTCAGAAAATAGACCCTAGATCAAACCTGAATCTCCGAATAGTTTTGTCTAACCTTCGCAGAGACAAAACTCAATTTCCAAACATAGTTGTTTCTTTAGGATTAGGTCTTACCTTGCTGTCCTCAATTTCCTTAATAGAAAAAAATCTAATAGACCAGCTTTATCAGCGCCTCCCAGATCAAGCTCCCGCTTTTTTTTTCATTGATGTCCAACCCAATCAAATTCAAGAGTTTGATGAAACCATATCATCAATCCCCCAAACCAGCGGCTTTCAGAGCGTTCCAACCTTGAGAGGTCGTATAATTAAGATAAATGGGACTAATGTTGAAGATGCTAAAATTGCTCCAGGAAGTCGATGGGCTATTAGGGGTGATAGAGCATTAACTTTTGGAGGCGGCGACTCAGTTCCATCAAAGGTAGTTGCTGGAAAATGGTGGCCCGATAATTATTCCGGTCCTCCTCTAATTTCATTGGACTCTAAGTTAGCTTCCGATTTTAATGTTTCGATAAACGACACCCTAACAATTAATATCCTTGGCCGAAATGTAGTAGCCCGGATTAAGAATTTACGTAAGATAAATTGGCGATCCCTCAGATTTGACTTCGCAATTATTTTTGCTCCAGGCGTTCTTGAGAAAGCGCCTTTATCCTATATCGCTGCAATAAAAGCACCTAAATCTGCTGAAAATAGTATCATTAAAGCTACTGCCAAAAAATTCCCTAATGTTTCCGTAATAAGCGTCAGGGATGCTCTTGAGGCTTCCGCCAATCTTCTTTCGGGAGTAGGTGTTGCGATAAAAGCTTCTACTTTTGTGGCATTAATTATGGGAATAATCGTTTTATCTAGTATTCTCTCATCAGAACATCAAAGGAGAATGTATGATTCAGTAGTTTTTAAGGTTTTAGGAGCAACCCGCAATAAAATATTAATTGCCTACATTTTAGAATATGGATTTTCCGGAACTTTAACCGGTATTTTGTCATCATTTATTGGAACATTGATAAGTTTTTTGATAATCACATATTATATTAAAATGGCCTATGTGTTCTCCTTTGGCACTATTGTCGGAGTATTGTCTCTCTCAATCCTGATAGTCACAATTTCAGGTCTAATGACTACATGGAAAACGTTGGGTCAGCCCGTTAACACCGTCCTTCGAAATGAATAAAGAAATTAAGACAAAGTTTAACAATTGCGCTATTGATTTTTTGGCAATTAATGCCATATAAAGAGGGACAATATAACTGAAACCTAAAGGAGTTTCCAATGGCACTTGGGCCCAATAATAAATTTACTTTGCGCACAGCGCAAATGAGTGGATCCGAAGCATATGATGCTGGTATTGATGCCGGTCTTAGAAAATATATGCTCAAGGTCTACAATTACATGTGCATTGGCCTTGCGCTGACCGGCGCAGTAGCCTTTGCTGCGTCAACTTCAGACGAACTGATGAGAGCTATTTACGGTTCGCCCCTACAATGGGTTGTAATGTTGGCTCCGATCGGGATGGTATTTTTTCTCGCAGCAAAAGTCCATAGCATGCGTGCTTCAACCGCGCAAACGGTGTTTTGGATCTATGCCGGCTTGATGGGCCTCTCACTCAGCTACATTTTTCTCGTTTTCACTGGAGCAAGCATAACGCGAGTTTTCTTCGTTACCTCTGGGGCCTTCGCTGGATTGAGCCTTTATGGATACACTACAAAACGTGACCTATCTGGCATGGGAACTTTTATGGTCATGGGGCTCATAGGAATAATTATAGCTAGTATCGTGAACATCTTTTTGATGAGCAGTGGGCTCCAATTTGTGATTTCTATACTCGGAGTTCTGATATTCGCAGGTCTTACAGCTTATGATACCCAGAAAATAAAGTCTATGTATTATGATGCAGATGGGCATGAAGTGGCTGAGAAAAAAGCGATCATGGGAGCACTGTCACTCTATTTAGATTTTATAAATATGTTTATTTTTCTTCTGCACCTGTTTGGGAACAGAGAATAGCTCATAGATGTTAGCCGCTCATTGTAAAATGTGAGCGGCTACTTCCCGAGAAAAATTTAAACCAATCGATCTTTCGGACTTTCTCCTCTAAAAAAGGCGTCAATATTGTCCAAGGCTTGAAACCCCATGGCATTTCGGCAATCAGTTGTGGCACTTCCAATGTGGGGCAATAGAAACACATTTTTTAACGGCAGATAATCCTTGTTTATGCTTGGTTCATGGTCAAAAACATCTAAGCCTGCTGCTGCTACTTTCCCAGACTTTATTGCTAGAATCAAAGAATCATCGTCAATAACACCACCCCGTGAAGTATTTATGATAACCGCCTTTTCTGGCAAATATTTTATAGTTTGGTGATTAATAATTTTCTTTGTTTCTGGGGTTAATTGACAATGTATTGATAGAAAATCTGAAACTTTGAGCAATTCCTCAATAGTTTCATGGAATATTGCGCCACCCTCTTTTTCAGCATGAAGTCGTTTACGATTATGATAATGAATGAGCAAACCAAAGGCTTTAGCCTTTTGAGCAACAGCCTGCCCAATTCTCCCCATTCCTAGAATCCCTAGACGTCGTCCTCGAGGTTCTATTCCCAAAAGTTGCGTTGGGGTCCATCCTGCCCACTTGCCCTCAGTGACTAGCTCTTGGGCTTCTCTAGCGCGGCGTGCAGAGGCTAACAACAGAAATATGGCTATATCTGCTGTTGAGTTTGTAACCGCGTCAGGTGTGTTGGTAATAATTATACCTGCAGATTTAGCTGCAGCTAGATTAATATGCTCATGCCCCGCAGAAAACGTAGCTATAATTTTGATCGACTTTGGTAAAGCTGAGAAGGTTTCAGAAGTAAACTCATTAGAAGAGCTACAAAGAATTGCATCCATACCTTTTGCACGGTTTAATAATTCTTCATATGGCCAAACAACATCCTCTTCATTTAAGTTACAATCATAGTCTCTTCTTGCCCTAACCAATACATCCTCAGGAAAATGCCGGGTAACTAATAATTTTTTCTTTCGCATAAAATAGCCCCTTACACGCAACGTCCACCATCAACCTCTAAACAAACTCCAGTAACAAAGGCAGACTCATCTGACGCAAAAAAAAGGGCCGCATTTGCTATGTCTAAAGGTGTTGACATTCGTCCCATTGGAATAGTCGCTAGAAATTTTTGACGTATCTCAGGAGTATCTACGCCGCCCATAAAATCAATTGTGAGGCCAGTATCCCCAATAACCGGATTTATTGCATTCACTCTGATATTGTCTTTTGCCAATTCTACCGCCATGGATTTAGTTATGGTTACAACAGCTCCCTTAGATCCGTTGTACCAAACTAAGCCAGGGCGGGGACTGACAGCCGCAGTTGAAGCCGTGTTGATAATTACTCCTGCGCCTTGGTCCTTCATAATGGGAACCACATAGAGGGCAGAGAGAAAAATACTTTTTACATTTACAGCGTAAATTCGGTCAAAATTCTCTTCTGAAACTTCAGTCATTGGGCTGTTACGTTGCGCTATCCCCGCATTATTTATAAAAACGTCAACAGACCCAAATTTATTTACTGAATCTTCAATCATGTTTTTTACACTGGCGTTATTGGCTACATCGACTTCACAGAATAAAGAGCCTTGAATGCCTTCTGAAACTTTTTTGCCAGCATCTCCATTTATATCAGCAATTACAATATTTGCGCCCTCTTTGGCAAATCGTCTCACTATACCCTCGCCAAAACCCGAAGCCCCTCCGGTAACGATCACGGTTTTATTTTTTAATCTCATATGCTGCCTCCCACGATTCAACTGTTTTCACACTCACTCAAATACACTCTATAAAGATAAGTGAACTGCAAATTTTACTATAAGTTATATTTCTCTATCGAAGTAGAAGAAATTTAGTTTAACAGAAAACCAGCACAAACTTTAGAGCGCTTAAATTTAGGATGTTTGCCTTTTGTCAATATCCAATGGTTAAATTATTAGAGACCTTAGGAAACATAGTGGAGATCATCTTACTAATCGATATTTATTTAAATCAAAGAACTTTCGTCGCATGAGAGGAATAGTATCTGGTAGGAGCAAAAATTAAATCGGGGCCTGAACAACACTAGGGTAGGTTTCTTTGCCACACGTAAGTCGAGTTTTTATAATTACCAGCGCTTTTCCCAGTGAATTTTGATCTAATAAAATAAATTTGACACACAGAATTAATAATCAAACAAATTCATTTTGTTTTTGAAAACCACTTCACCCGAATACAAGCTGCAGTAATTGCATCCTTTTTCTTTTGAAAAACTAATTCTGAATACCCACCTATAGCAAACCAACCCCCAACATCCTCAAAATCTTTTCTAAATTCCTCAAATCCATAACTAGCGTCAGCCCTCTGAAATATGTCTATACAAAATAGACCATCGGTTGAGTGAATTGATTCAATAACTTTTTTTTTAATTGCCAAATATCTACCTTAAGAATTTTCTTTTAATCCACACTCTTAATTTAATATGTCACTAGCCCAGCTATTTAATTCATCTAAATAGTATTCATGTTCCTCCTCTGGAAACCGTGTTTCCCATTGTAACCATTTATAGTCCTCAAGATCATTGTGACTTTTATATTGGGCTCCAATAATATCATGCAGGTGATATTCTTCAATGTGGCCATCCCAGAGGCTTTGGCCCCTAATTCGGCAAGATATTTCAAATGACCACTGCTTTGGAGGCTCTTTAGAGGAGGAGCCTAATGGAATAGGCTCCTCCCAGAAAAATCTATATTCTCCAAACTCCCCTTTTTGCACTCTGCCTTTATTAAATAGCTGACTGGCCGCCATATAAACTTTTCTCAAGGTGTGGAAAGCTTTTTTTGCATCGAGTTTTGCCATGCCTGATAAACCTAATTAATAATTTTTTATAAATCACGCGTTAATCTAGTGTAGGTTAGTCGAAATATGTTATATCTACCAATGATAAACACAAATAAAAGTAAAAAGAAAAACGCTCTCAATCTGCCTTTAGCAACCAAAATCGTAATATTTGATCTGGAATGGACCTCTTGGGCTGGGTTTGCAGAGAGTAATTGGTCTATGCCCGGCAAGCATAGAGAAATCCTGCAAATTGGGGCGGTCAAGTTAGATTGTAAAGACATGCTTCTAGAAGTTGACTCGTTTGAGCGGTTAGTCAAACCTTCAATAAATATGGCATTAAGTTCTTATATTAAAAAACTGACCGGTCTCTCACAGGCTAAAATTGATACTGAAGGTATTTATATAAGGGATGCAATTATGCAATTCCTAAACTTTTGCTCTGGAATTGAATATATTTGCTTTAATGGAGAGGATGACCTTGTCATTAGAGAAAACTGTAACCTAAATAATATAATTTGCCCAAAAATATTTTTGAAGGGAGTAGATTTACAGCCCTTACTCGCCTCAGCCTTGGGTGAATCTGAAAAATGGATCGCGAGCGGGGAAGTTATGGAACGCTTAAATTTCCCAAAAATTGGAAAACCGCACAATGCTATCGATGACGCGCGTAACTTGGCTCAGGCATTAAGGTTCTTAATTTTTGAAAACTCGTTGAACCCCAGTTAATTCGCTCTTATTTTTTCAAAGCCAAACAGTGCATCACTAAAAGCCAGTCCAATTTTTTCTAATACCGTGCCGCTGGTTATGGTATGGAGATCCATTAGGCAAGCACTCTTCTGGCAAAATTACTTTAAGCTCTCCCAAAAGAAAAAAGGACAAAGTTTTTCCATGGCTATCTAATGCCAAGCTCCCATTGACTCCCCCCTCAAGGGCATCCTTTATTACAAAATTTAATGCTGGAAAGTTAGGTAATTCATAGCGCTTAACAGCGGTAACACCTTTATGCCGAAATATCTCAAACACCTTGCCCTCTGTGACTTGAGACAAAAGATAAAAATAGGACTTTGAAAGATAGGGTATTACACTTATATTGGAGGTATTACCTTTGTCACCGGCTCTTCCGTGAGCAATCGCATGAAGGGGTACTTTAATATCCATATTAACTCTCCAACATTTGAACCCTTGGGGTCACCCAATCTCGATTTACCAGAATTGAGGCCGTCTTTACTTGTGGATTTAAAGATTGACGAACTCCCCCACCAGCCGCTGGACCTGAACAATAAAGGCTTAGAACTTCATCAGAAACCCGTTGAGCAGTCTCACGATTATCACTCCGAACAGCTGCGCGAACTCGAAATTCACCATCTTTACAAACATTCTTATCTTTTTGTTTAGCCCCCACGTTATTATCAAAAACGCTACCTAAACCTATGATATCTAATCTGACAACCTCTTTAATACCAAGAATGTGAAGCCTTCTTTTAAGAATCTCAGTGGCTAATTTTGCTCTAGCCAGGGCATTTACCCCAGCATATGTAATTTCAGCCTCTCCTAACCAACCACCATTTATACCAATCGAAGCTTTCAGGCTTTTAGGCGGAGGGGATCCCCTGGCATTTTTAACACTTACTCGATCTTCTCCTATTTCATTAACTTGAATTTGTGAAATATCTAACGTTACATCTGGAGTAAGATAGCACTTTGGATCATGAACTTCATATAGAGCCTGCTCTAGAACCGTTGCCCTACTTACTAACCCTCCAGTTCTTGCGGCCTTGGAAATAATAATGTTCCCATTCTCAGACACCTCAGCTATAGGAAATCCAACCTCCGCTAAATTAGGTACATTTTTAAATCCTGGATCAGCAAAATAGGCGCCCGAAACCTGTGCCCCGCACTCCAGTAAATGCCCCGCTAATGTCCCCTGAGCTAGAAAATTCCAATTATTGAGATCCCAACCAAACTCAAATATGAGTGGGCCAAGAGTTAATGCTGAATCTGTGGTGCGACCAACCACCACAATATCTGCCCCTTTCCTCAAAGCCTCCACAATCGGTGTTGCTCCTAAGTAAACATTTGCCGCTATTATCTCCTCATTATGGAGGTCAATTCCCTCAATTGTTGGTTCGGCGCAGATAGTTTCCATATTAATATTTTCTAACAAATTATCCCCTGAAACTACTCCAACCCGAGTTTTGCCAATATGTAATTTATTAGCTATTTCGACTATTCGGACAGCCGCCTCTGCCGGATTCGCGGCACCCATATTGGTTATAATCCGGATATTATGTGATTTAGCCTTTGCCAAAATAGCCTCGAGATAAAGATCTAGATACGATGAATAACCTGACTTTGTGTCCAATAGACGTTCTCTTTGTGCAATAGCGAGGGTTCTCTCTGCTAAGACCTCATAGATCAAATAGCGGGGGCCTAATTGTGAGGAAAGTGAGTTAACAACTGGTATCGCTGCGTCATACCTATCTCCAGCAAACCCCGCCCCACAACCCACGAACACTGTTACCATATTAGGCCACCAAACACACAATTAGTGCTTAAACTTTTAATTACTGTTATTGCAAAATTATCAGAATCTTGTAGACATTTATTGTGTAGTAATTTTTGTATGAAAGATAGAAAAGAAATATAAATCCATTTTACCTTAATTTTAACCGAAACCGATTTCTACTTAAAAAAATGAAAAAGCTTGATGCAGATGTAATTGTGATAGGGGGGGGCAACGCGGCATTCGCCGCCGCCATCAGTGCAACTGAAACGGGCTCCTCCGTGATAGTTCTAGAAAGGGCGCCAGAGGAAGAAGCTGGCGGAAATACCCGTTTTACAGCTGGAGCCATTCGTTTTGCTTATAATGGGGTAGAAGATTTAAAAAAATTAATGCCTGACCTAACAAAAACAGAAATTGAAAACACTGATTTTGGAATTTATTCAGAAGAGCAGTTTTTTGATGATATGGGTCGAATTACAGAATATCGAACCGACCCTGACCTTTGTGAGCAGTTAGTAACCAAAAGTAAAAGCACTTTGATGTGGATGCAACAGCAGGGAATCCGTTTTGTCCCTATTTACGGTCGTCAAGCTTTTAAAGTGAATGGAAAATTCAAATTTTGGGGGGGGCTTACTGTTGAGGCGTGGGGAGGGGGACCGGGACTAATTGACTCCTGGAAAAAAATCGCCAAAAGAGAGCACGTATCTATTCGCTACTCTGCACGAGCAATTAGTTTATTAGTAAATGATGATGGTGTTTATGGAGTAGAGGTTCAAGAAAATGGCAAAAAAGGCCGCCTGATTGCAAATGCAATTGTGCTTGCCTCAGGTGGATTCGAAGCAAACACAGAATGGAGGGCGCGTTACTTAGGCCCAGGCTGGGACACCGCCAAGGTACGGGGAACTAAATTTAATACTGGGGATGGGATAAAAATGGCTTTGGACATAGGGGCTAGTCCTTATGGAAATTGGTCTGGCTGTCATGCCGTAGGGTGGGAGCGTAATGCGCCTGAATTTGGAGATCTGGCAGTAGGCGATAATTTCCAAAAACACAGTTATCCATTTGGCATAATGATCAATTCTGAGGGTAATCGGTTCGTTGATGAGGGGGCAGATTTTCGGAATTATACTTATGCAAAATATGGCCGAAAAATCTTGTCTCAACCCGGTCAATCCGCCTGGCAAATTTTTGATAAGAAGGTGCTCCATCTATTAAGGGATGAATATAGAATCAAAGAAGTGACCAAAATATCAGCAAATTCCATCGAAGATTTAGTGCATCAACTTGATGACGTTAATGCCAAACAGGCGCTAGAAACTATAAAAATATATAATGCTTCTATTTGCAAAAATATAACCTTTAACCCAAATGCTAAGGACGGCCGATGCACTGAGGGTTTAGAAGTGCCAAAGTCTAATTGGGCTAACACTATAGATCAGCCTCCATTTGAGGCATATGCAGTTACTTGTGGAATAACCTTTACATTTGGAGGCCTGAGAATTACACCTGAGGCAGAAATTTTAGATGTTGATATGAAAAAAATTTCTGGGTTATTTGGCTGTGGTGAGTTAGTTGGAGGCCTTTTTTATAATAATTATCCCGGAGGCTCTGGCCTTATTGCTGGGGCAGTTTTCGGCAAAATTGCAGGTAAATCCGCAGGAAATTACAAGTCAAAATGAATCAAAATGCTCTAAACCCAATCGTAAAGTTTTACCCTAATTCCTACTCTTTTGAATTTTTATGAAAAAACCTCGCTATAATGCTCCTTTATCTAATATAAAGATTTTGGATTTTTCTACGTTACTTCCCGGGCCGATGGCAACTCTGTTTTTCGCAGAAGCTGGAGCTCAAGTTATTAAAATTGAGCACCCAGAAAAGGGGGACCACCTTCGACACTATAATCCAAAGTGGGAGACAGATAGTCTTAGCTTTGCCATGCTGAATAAAGGAAAAAAAAGTCTTAAACTTGATCTGAAACAAGTGTCTAAGCGCAAACTGTTAAACCCTTTAATACTAGAGGCTGACATAATTGTGGAGCAATTTCGGCCGGGAGTTATGAAAAAATTTAACCTCGACTTCAAAACAATTTCAAAAAAACGCCCTGACATTATTTATTGTTCTATCACAGGGTTTGGTCAAACTGGGCCCAACGCCCGTATCGCAGGCCATGACTTAAATTATATTGGAAACACGGGACTTCTGGCGCTTAGCATGGGTAAAAATTCAAGCCCCGTTATTCCACCTGTACTGATTGCAGACATCGCAGGTGGATCCTACCCAGCAATACTCAATATCTTACTTGCCCTAAGAAAAAGAGACCAGACAGGAGAGGGAAGTTATATAGATATTTCAATTTCAGAATGTTTATTTCCTCTTATGTTTTGGGCGATCGGTCAAGGCGCTGTGGGTGAACATTGGCCAAAAAATGGCGACTCTCTTTTTACTGGAGGTTCTCCTCGTTATCAACTTTACAGAACCCAAGATAACAAGTTCCTTGCTGCAGCTCCATTAGAGCAGAAATTTTGGGAAAAGTTTTGTGACTTGATCAAACTAGAGAATTCTCTTAGGGATGATAGTATTGACCCACAAAAAACTATACTTAGAATCACTGAAATTGTTGCTAAGAAGCCCGCTAAACATTGGAATAGGCTGTGTCGCGAATTTGACTGCTGTTGCTCAATTGTAGTAAATCTGAAAGATGCTATGAAAGACCCACATTTCAGACGCAGGGGAGTCTTTGATAGAGAAATAAAAAACTCTAAGGAAGAAACGCTACCGGCGCTTCCCCTCCCGATAGTTAAAAGCTTGCGTTCTAGTGATGCTGACCCCAAAGCTCCAGAACT
>MDTA01026459.1_pt1 | contig 13118 bp, 19 predicted proteins | sample 811151 | NCBI WGS metagenome assembly MDTA01 (sample SAMN05326648, study PRJNA326480) | marine metagenome | isolation source: seawater | place: Indian Ocean: South | collected 2010 | reverse complement strand
ATAATCCTTTTATTGGAATCTTATTACCTTCATATGACTAATATCATATCTTACAATCCTGAAGATGAAATATTGAATGAGTCATGTTATCTCAGTCACTTCGGTTGTTGCGAGATCATTGATTATTGTTGGGATAATGGTGTAAAGATGACTCAACCCCAGCATCATTATTATTTAAACCTTCCTAAAGAAGATCTTGAAGGGACAAATTGTCCTTCTTTCTTTCCCGATCTCGTGGAAGAATACATCAAAACAAAAGGTTGGGATATAAGTTCTTCAAGAACTTTTCATGGGAGGTGTAGGATAAATCCTCAATGTAGTATAACACCTACAGGTAATAATGCAACATATGAGACCATTAGAATTCCTATTTGGAAAGAAAATGAGGAAGGGGATAATTGTCCCGATATGAATACACTTGATTTTGTAACCACGTTTAATAGTAACAGATACTATGAATATAATTATCTAAATTGGATCGAATATATCATCTATGGTTTGGCGATAATCTGGTGGATGAGTCTTGTAGATAATAATTACATTTATAATAACAGATACAATTATAAAATAGTTGTTACTGAACCCTAACAAAAAATATAAGATGTGTATATACTTTAATGAAAAGTAGTAAGGGTTCTACAATAAATATACTCTGTAGTTTATCACATTTGCTCCATGGAAATACAGATCTAATTGAATATATTTATCGGAAGAAGAAGATGATTGAACAAAATGAAACAATGTTATATTATCTTTTTATTGGTCTCCAATCAGGGAGGATATATAGTTATACAATCTATTCATTTCGTGAGACAGTCACTATACTCTATGAAGCATTACCCACTACTGTAATACCACCTACATCTGTGATCCATACCTCTGGAGAGAAACGTATTAATGAATATAAATTATATGAAAAGTTAATTCCCGATAGATTCTTTCGAACATTCATGTTAAATAAAATCCATTATCATTGGAAAACAATCTCAATAAATGAATTAAAGGATGATAATCATTGGTGTCAAAAAGTTATCCTCGATGCCCTCTTTATCCCTAATTTTATTTTTATACGAAAAAATATTGGTGATGAGTTTATCTTTCAAGATCCATCATTAAAACAAAAAATTAAAGCCCTTGATTTTATTATTCAAGAGAGAGGTATTCTTTATCTAAAATTAATTAAGGAAGAGTTTAAAGAAGGAGATTTTTCTTTTTGTATTGTCCTTCGGGAAGATGGGGCAATCGAATCAATTTACAATGAGTTCTTAGAATAGAAATTCAGGTTCGTTCCATAAGCTTCAAATGAATAAAGGCCATGACGTCGATCATCATCCTTTAGATTATTAATCATACAATTCTTATAGTATTGGACGTCCTTCTTTGTTGAGAAGTTCAAATACTCAATACACAGGCAGAAACGTCGAGAACATGGTGTAATATATTCCTTCGAAAGAGGATGAACAATTCTTTGAATAAGCTTTGTAGGCGACATAGTTTTATTTTGTTATTTATAAATGGATTATAAAAATACAATCAAATTTTAATTATTCTTTTGAGGTTTTTTCATAAATGGTATCTTTGAGCGGTTTTCTCGGAGTTCATTTTCTTTTTTTATATGATAACATATTTCGAGTGTGACTCTATCTTCATCGCACAATGTTGTCAAATGATTTGTATAAACTTTATAGATCAACTTCATCTGTTTTAAAGTTAGTCCCATAAAATCATGTTCTAACCATAATTCTTTTGGAGGTGGTTCCTGAATAAAATATACATTTTCATATTGATATTCAACTACATCTATTTTCTTTGCAAAGAACCCTGGACAGGGCATTACCTAATTATTATTATTATTATTATTATTATTATTATTATTATTATTATAATAATTTTAAATTAAACATAATACTTAAGATAATTTTTTTTTATTACTATTAATAAATGAAGTTCTTTGAAACGATAACATCACTCCTTGTCCTTGTTAATTCTGCCTTTTCTTCTCCATTATCATTAAACAGTTCAATCATGATGAAATACAATGAATTTAATGATAAATATGGTCGCGAGTTTTCTTATGATAAATTTAATAACTTTAAGAAGAATACAGAATATATTGAGAGATTCAATCAAGAAGATCATTCATTTGAACTTGAAATCAATCAATTTGCGGATATGAATGATTTTAATTTTAATATTTCTATCCCTAACAATACAGAAAACTATTATGAAATAGAAAGTAAAATGATTCCTGAATCACTTGATTGGAGGGAAAAGAATGCTGTAACGAATGTTAAAGATCAAGGAAACTGTGGTGGATGTTGGGCCTTTAGCACTACAGGGAGTGTTGAAGGAGTTGTTGCGATTAATACTGGCAATTTATTTAATGTATCTGAACAACAATTAATCGATTGTTCGACAAAAGAAGGCAATCATGGTTGTGGAGGAGGGATTATGGAAAAGGGGTTTCAATATATCATTGATAACAATGGTATTTGTTCTGAAGAAGATTATCCTTATCAAGCTACAGACGGTATTTGTCAGGATTGTGAACCCATTATTCAAATCGAAAAATATGGAGATATTTATCCTAGGAACGAGAATATATTAAAAAGAGCAGTCGCTCAACAACCAGTATCAATTGCGATCCAGGCTAACCTTACTTCATTCCGTTTTTATTCAAAGGGTGTCTATTCTGATCCTAATTGTGGAACACAATTGGATCATGGTGTTTTACTCGTTGGCTATGGAACTGATGAAGATTCAGGGTTAGATTATTGGTTAATGAAGAATTCTTGGGGACCTTACTGGGGAGAGAATGGATATATGAGAATGGTGAGAAATACAAGTGGTGGGATGGGGCCTGGTATATGTGGTCTCGCGATGCAACCTTGTATCCCTTTACTTTAATTATAATCAATGTTAATATATATAATGAATTTTTCTAATTTTTATCATATTCCTGTTCAAGGGGATGGTGCTTGTTTTTTTCATTCAATTTCTGGTATAAATCATTTGAATGAAAATTTATGGCCGATGTTAAAATCAAAACCAATCACATATAAAATTGAATCAAATAAGTGGAAGAATGCTTCATTTCAATTGAGGAAAAAATGTGTTGATTGGCTTGAAGATAATTTAGATTATCGTATTAAAGGTATTGGAACCACAATACGTGATGAAATCCTTGAAGAGGTTGGAGGGAATGAAAATATTAAAGATAAAACTGTGAAAGGATATTTAAAATTTATGAGAAAAAGTTCATCCTATGCCGGTCAAATCGAAATTTATGCTATTTCAGAATTATTAAATAAAAATATAAGGACATATATTTCAAAAGATGGTGGTTTAAGTAATGTAGGTTTAGGATACGAGATAAAACCGAAGGATATCCAATTTGATATATTCCTTTATCATAATCTAGGAGATGTTGGTAATCATGATGGCGTCCATCATTTTGAAATACTGTATCCTAAAAAGAAAGCAAGAATACTGAATAAAGGTAAATACCTGGAGATCGTTCAAAAGGAAGTTAAGAAGAGAAATGTAAAACAAAAGAATAAAAAACGTTCTGTTTCACAAAAGAAAAAAAGGACAACAAGGAAGAAACGTAGTGGAAAGAAAAAAAGAACAGTTCGACGAAGAAAGTAAATATTGATTATCATATAAATGGAACTCTCCCCTGTAAAAATAGCGTGGGGAGATTATGAAAACGAAACATTAATACATAACCATAAAATGTCAAAGATATACAAGAAAAGATATCAACGAGCAAGTGATTTATACAATTCAATGTATCGTTTTTTTGGGTTAATAACCGTTGTTTCATCTTCAATTGCTTCAACAATCTCTTGGGGGAGTGGTGAAGAAATAACACCCAAACAACAAGTAGTTCTTAGTAGTATTACAACTGTCGCTGCTATTTCTGCGGCTATTCAAAACTTTTATAAGTTCCAAGAGAATTCTGAAATATATATTAAAACAGCAAAAGATTATGCGAAATTACAGAATAAGATAGAAGGAGTTGGGAATATTCATCCTCAACATCGCGATGTCAAACCGCAAGTTTTTTTAAAAAAAACACAAGATAAATTTGATCATATATCGGATAACCGCCTTGAAATATCAAATTGTATGACAAATTGTTTTTACTCGAAAGACGGTGATGATGAATCCTATTTAGAAGAGAAACATAAAAAATATAACTCATTCAAAGAAGATATTGAGATAACAATTCAAGGTTAAATATAACGAATACTATGGTATGGGTTCTTCTCTTTATTTTTCTTATCAATTTCATTAAAAACAGTGTGTTCACCTTTCCATTGATTACTGAGACCTTCACTATTAATTTTAACAAGTGAATGAAGATTCTTATGGGATTCATCATTTAATTCATCCATAATATATGGTGAATCAGGCGATGTTTCCATCCAACGATTAAAGAGGATATTAATTATCTTATTTCTATATTCACTTTCATGAATAAATATTGATTTAATAAACCTAACATCATTGGTTAGTTCATTTTTATCCTTATATTCTTTCATATTATAATCTTCCATTATTTATTTTATCAATTATTTTATTAAATTATTTCAAATTTATTTAAATATAACTATAAATAATAGAACATCAATGTATACATTTATAAAATCATTAATACTCTTTACTTTATTTAATAAGACAGATACACATGAACTACACCCTGTTGGTTCTCAAGTTGATGAACATAATTGTGTCCTTGATGGTGGATATGAATGGTGTGAAAGTGCACAGGAATGTCAAAGACCATGGGAGTATCCATGTATAAGTATAGACACACAATTTTGTGAAGCATCAAACGTTCAATTATGTCATGTTGGTTGTCCTAACCCTGTTTGTAGAGGAGGTGAATGTGCGATGAGACATGGGAGTTGTTGCGATTATACTTGTGAAGATACTCGTAGTCCGCTAACCCAATGTCCTGAGGAATGTCCACCAGAGATACCTTGCCCTTTACCGCCCCAAACACATGAACTAAACTGTCATTTTAGTGCCCCTGTTCCAAACAATTGTGGATGTAATTCTGGTTGCGGAACTATTGATTGTTCAACTCATTATCAAATTCCTGAAGGATATACCTGTGGTGGTCTTGTTTATGATGAAGGTTCTTGCGAAGGTGGTCTTGAGTGTGTTCAAACAATGGGACCGTATGTTGCTGATGCACCTGGGACATGTCAGCCTATATGTAATACAGTAAGGGATAATTGGGGTAATTGTGTAACCGAGGGATGTAAGACATGGTTTGATAGTTGTAACACTTGTATTGTTAATGAGGACTATGAACTAATCTGTACAGAAGAAATATGTTACCATGGAATTAGTAGTGCTATTTGTATTGATGGTAAAGGGACAATCACCCCTGATCCTATTATACCCAAGAACTGTGTTACATGGTATGATGGTTGCAATACATGTTCTGTTAGTAATGGAATATTACAAGGTTGCACATTAATGATGTGTATTACACAAACGGAACCATATTGTCAAGTATTTACAAGTGGTGAACTTGAAGAGGGGGATTTATGTTATCGTTTTTGCGAAGATAATTCACAGAATTTTATTAATCGTAAGAAAGATTGTCCTTCAGGAACAGTTTGTTCTCTTCTACCTGGATTAGGGAATACTTTTGATAATTGTGGTGAAATGTCTCATACATGTAATCGTATTACGGGACATTAAAGGATAACTATATTTAAAAAATAAAACATAAGAATGATTATAATTGATGATTAAAGCATGTATTTTTGATTTAGGGGGAACAATTGTAGACCGTTATTCTCTCACTCCATTATTATCCTTAAAAAAATTATTTCAACGACGGAATATTTACCTTACGAATGATCTAATTTTTAAGGATATGGGTAAGAATAAAAAGGATCATATTAACTTAATTTTAAATAATGATCTAATTTTAAAACAATGGTTTAAGAATTACAATGAATATCCGTGTAATAAAGATATTGACCTTTTATTTGATCATTTTAATTTAATTCAAACAAAGTATTCAAATGAAATGATCGATGTCCTACCTGAAACAAAATCATGTATCGGTTATTTGGATTTTAATTATATTCAAACAGCATCTACAACGGGATTTAATAAAAAGAACATGGAAATAATCCGTGGAAAATTAGAAAGAAATAATATTTATTTAGATCGTTATATATCTTCAACTTGTTTAGATAAACCTTCAAGACCCCATCCATTTATGATTCAAGAATTAATGAATAGGATGAATATTACTGATCCAAAATCTGTAATTAAAGTCGATGATACAGTTGTAGGTATTCATGAGGGGATGAGGGCTAAATGTTGGACTGTTGGTGTAGCACGTTGGTCGATAAATATGAATATATCATCGATTGAAGATGCGTATGGTTTACATATTTATGAATTACAAGATCAATTGAAACAAAGCCGTGAAACATTATATGAGGGAGGAGCTGATTTTGTAATTGATACTTTAGATGAATTACCACGAGTAATTGAATATATAAATAATATTTCTAAATAAATATATGGGATGCATCTTTTCACAATGTAAAAAACGAAATGAATATGGTAAAACATTATTAACAAAGAATAAATATTGTTTTCAATGTGGGAAAACATATTCCCACAAAGAATATGATAAACATATTAAAACATGTACAAAAGTGTATGAAAATAGATTTAATCGTTAAAAAGAAGAAAATGTTTGAACTGAAACAATTTCATTATTCCTTTGAAACTTAAATGAGTATGTTGTCATAGATTTTAATATCTTCGCAAATGATACAATGATAGGAGTCCGATTACGGTATATAGTATAGTTATTATAACCATTTTTATACTTCATTATTAATATCTTTGATTTTTCTTTCTTCGTAGATTCTTGTAATCGGACATGTTCTTCTGTTAAAGGTGATAAAGTAAATCTATCGTATGGAAAAACAATACAATTTGGTTCAATTGGTTTTTGATACCAATAGTTAATTAGAAAAGTAATTCTATTTGAATCTTTTGTTGGTTTAATTTTACTTAACGGTCCAATGACACCATGAAATAGGTGACCATCAAAAACAACATGTTTATTTACTTTGGGAAAGGATAAATAACCATTATCATAATTTTCATCATTGAATATAGTTGTTGGTCCACCAACATTTGTCAGATATGTTATGGTTGAGTGAATAGGATAAATATATTCATTTTTTTGCGAAGATAAACCTTCATCTTTATCATAATGAAAGGTAATATCTTCCTTTGTATCCCTTACCTGCATCCACCATTCAAATCCAACATAATTATCTGGAAAACCATTTGGAAAGTCTTTGAAAGAGATACTTTTGGCGATATATTCAATCAACGTTTTAGGTTCATCATCTTTCTCAAACCAGAAAGTTGTATATTTTCCATCTTTATGGGTTTTAATTGATTGTGTAACAAAGTTATTAATCCTGTAACATTCTTCTTTCATTGGTTGTATTAAATCTTTATGGATAGTATCCTCATATGTTTTTACAGGCATTTTATTTTATTATAATAAAATAATAAAATAATATAATTAAAATAACTAACTATTTATGTATAAGAAGAGTATGTTTTAACTGCAACTTCTCCTCCTCCCCTTTTAAAACGGAAAGAATAAGTCTCCATACTTTTTAGATATTTTGAAAATGAAAGAATAATTGGAGAATTATTACGATAGATTGTAATATTTCTTATTCCTGAATTATATTTCATTTTTACAGTCTTCTTTTCTATTTTAACCACTGATTCTTGTAACATTATGTGTTCTTCTGTTAGCGGAATCAATGATATTATATTATGTGGAACTTTTATACAGTTCGGTTCAATCGGCTTTTTTTCATAATAATTAACCACTAATGTAATACGGTTTGAATCTTTCGTAGGTTTGATTTTATTGAGTGGACCGATCACGCCATGAAATAAATGTCCATCAACAACAATATGTTTATTTACTTTGGGGAATGATAAATAACCATTATCATAGTTTTCATCGTTTAAGATTGCTGTTGGACCACCAACGTTTGTTAGATATGTAATTGTTGTTTTTATAGGATGAATAAACTTTTGATACACTGACGCTGTCCCTTCATCTTTATCATAATGAAATACAATATCTTCTTTTGTATCACGAACTTGAGACCACCATTCAATCCCTTCATAATTTGATGGAAATCCATTGGGGTGATCTTGAATCGAAATATTTTTAACTATATATTCAATGAATGACTCTGGTTCATCATCTTTACCAAGCCAAAATGTTGTATATTTATTATCTCTAATAGGACCGATTATTTTTGTAGAACAAGAATGCATTTTTCGACATTCTCCTTTTACAGTTTCAATTAAATCTTTATGAATAATGTTTTCATAAACATTCACAGACATATCTTCTACTTTATAATGTAAGATAAAAAAAATATATTAAAATAACTTATTTACATGCGGATCCTTCTTTACAATATAATTTATTAACACCAGTTGCTTCGCAGATTAAATGGATAAAAAAACCTGTTAAAAACAATGGAAGAAACAACCCTTGTTTTCTTTGGTTTACTTTATTCGTACTAAAGAATACATAAATTACAAGAGAGCCAACAATTACACTTAAAATCCCAACAATTATTGCTTCTGTGAAAACTTGTGGTTGCATATTTATTAATAATAATTATTTTAATTTAATACTTAAAAAAATCATCAAAAATAGTAGTATTCAACTATGAAGAAGTTATATTTTATAAGACATGGTGTATCGCAACATAATGTCCTTTACCATAATCTAGGGAAAAGGGTATTCTATGATCCAAGATACCCCGATACAAAGCTAACACCGAAGGGAGTCCAACAATCAATTACATTATCGAATACATGGAAGGATATAAGTAAAATTGAATTAGTCTTGTGTTCTTCATTATCACGAACATTAGAAACAGCGAGGAATATATTTGTAAATATGAACATACCTATCTTCGCATTAGATATATTGAAAGAATTCCCTCAAGGATTACAGACATGTAATAAACGAACAGAGAAAGGAATATTAATTAATGATTATCCAGAGATAGACTTTACGAATGTGGATGAGGTTGATACAATGTGGAATCCTAAAAGAGAAGAGACAATTGATGAATTAGATCAAAGGATTAATCATTTCAATGATTTCCTTAAACAGAGGAAAGAAACAGAAATAGCGATTATTGGGCACAATTCATTCATAGGAAGATATAAAGATAATGAAATAGGTCTAATGGAACATGGAAAAGAAGAGCTATTACATTGTTATCCTTACAAAGTTGATTTTGCATTATAAAGATATTCTTTTCTATTGTTCTAAATTTGATTTTATTTTACTCATTGATAATAAATATAAATTATTAAAAATAAGATGCGCCTTACAGATTATATTTATCCCCATATTGACGAAGATCCTCGAGAAGGATGTCAAATGATAGATAGCACAAAATTTCGTTGTATGAAGTGTATTCAGTATGGAGTTGTTAATTCTGAAGAAATGAGAGTTGAACCATGTACTATATGTGCAATGGCGAATGGTGGTGCTTGGGGATGGGAAAAGGATCATTATGGAGACACTAACTACTCATCAAAAATGAATGGATATCCCCCTGGTAAGGATAGTATTACCGATGTCCTTTCAAACCATAGTATCGAACCGGATAATGATTGGTTTTTCACAGATGAAGAAGTTGTCCTTGGTTTCGCTCAATATGCCCTTTACAACCATTACAAATGGAAAGATATCCTTGATTTAGGTGAAGGCCTTTCAAAACATAAGACAGGGGTCCCTCCGATGAGTTACCTACAACCACCGGAAAGTGATTATCATTGGTATTGGTGGAAGATTATTCCATATGGGGTTGTTCTTCCAAAACGATTAAGAAACGTCCTTCAGAAACAACTTGTTCACTATGAACTTGAAATGGTGAATTCCGAACTCTTTGTTCCAAAAACGCATCAGTTAAAGGGAGATCGGGAATTATCGGATGATATTTGGGAGACATTCTGGGATACATATGTTGAGCCTGGACATGTAGCACATCTCTTCAGTTCAACCCTCCAATCAATCCTCGAAGTATGTATCCCTCATACAAGTATACGTGAGAGCCAAAATGGTTGGTTTAATCAAGAACTTCATCGTTTCTCAATCGTTGAACATCAAGAGATTGAAGAATGGGATCTTCCAGAGTGCGATAAGATATGGGTTCATCTTTGTTGTCATTCAAGATTTACAGAACATACAAAATATTTCATCCTAGAGGGAGAAGGAGAACTCTTTAACGAAGATAATTCAGAAGGAGAACGTATCCTACGAATTCTTGACCGCGATGTTTTTGGAACATATTTAATGGATGTAATTACTTATTCATCTGGAAATGCATTTTACAGAAGGGAAAATATTATTACACCTTCACAAGAGATGAAAGATGTTTGGAATACACTTAACAATGATACATCTTCATTATCTTATGATGTAGTAAAAAAACTATGTATAGAGAGCACTGATTGGTTTGAAGAACGTTTAACCTACGTCCAACTTATGGATGATTATGGGAATGAACGACTTTTCCGTGAAGATAATTACAGTATAAGTGATAATAATATTGATAATGATTATCATGTAATTGGATATGAAATAACTTCAAACGGTGAAGAAGATAATATACATGAATGGACGGAACATATTAATAAATTAAAAGAGATTCAAATGATCATTGATGATGACGGTGTGAAGGGGACAGTTGAAGACGGAATCTATCTCAAAATAATGGATCATCTTGGTGAATTGTATAACATGTATCAATAGAGAGTTTAAAAATTATTTTCGTAGTATTTCTTCTAATTCTTTCCCTATCTTATAATCTATCTTACTCGAGTATTTCTCCAACCATTCTCTAACAGCGATTTGTTTTTGTTCATATTCATATCCTTTATCGTCTTCATCAAATGTATTCGAGATAAGTTGATCAATATCACATTTATTCGATGGTCTTATTTCTGGATGTAGTGAATAAATCCCCTCTACCCATTTTTTTTCCCCTGTATTGGTGTGATATGGGAAATCATATGGTTCTCCATAAATACCATCCCGTTTCCAGCGTTGATCTTTTATCCAGTGTGGATCTCTATATCTTTTGTCAGGTTCATAGCATCTTTTACAGAAACCATCCTTGTAAACTTTTTTATTACATCGTTTAAAATCATTCCATTGGGAGCCAGTTTTTTCTATACGATTACGATCGTTATTGCGAATACATTCCCTTGCTTTACACTGGTTCATCTAATTTGATTTTAAAAAAAACCTAACAAAATATATTCAAATTTATTTACTTAAATAAAAAAAGATCTAAAAGTAATACAATGGAAAACCATACGATTGACAACAACTCAATCATAATAATCATTAAAGGAAGGTCACTTTGTGAACTTTACTATCAAGTCCTTCCTCATATTATCTATTCAGGGAATGAAATGTTTCCTTATGAAGATAAATCTTTATTTAAACATTTAAATATCAATGAAAATCATTTTGATTTAATTATTATTGGGAAAAAGATTATGAAACAACAGATTGATACAATTAAGAATGAAATCTTACAAAAGACGGTTTGTAAGATAAAACATTCTATTTTTGAATATGAAGATCTATTAGATGATACAATAGAAGTTCAATTTGATTATCATAATATTATCATTAACGGATCTAGAGAAAGTTATAAAATTCAATATTTTTTTAAAGAATATAGTTGGATAGAGCACAATGAAAATGTTTTATGGTAATATAGTATGTCATGTTTTTGGGATACTCTATTACGCAAGATAAATAAAGATGATATTCAAAATATTTTATCTTTGAATACTTTAAAACCTAAAGAGTTTTCTGAAACATTGAAGGAACATAATATTCCAACCGATAATGTCTTGTGGATGAATGGAGAAATAAATTCACAGATGAAGAAAGAAAATATGAAGCATATCAAGGAATACGATAGTTCCACAATACAAGGAGGATATTTATGTTCAACATGTGATCCATTTTTATTATTAATTACAGAGTTATTTCAACTAGAGATAATTCATCATTATAATCAAACGATTATTAATTATAAACACAAGACAAATATCAAAAATACAATAACCCTACATAATAATAATGGACATATGTGGTAATATTTAAAGAGTTCTAATCAATAGATAGTTAAAATGTTTTCATGTTTACGTCGATTCTTTTGTATGCGTCCGAAAAGAATAAAATCAAACAAAGAATCATATATTTTAGAACTAACAGATGATAAATATTATGTCGGAGAATCAAATAATGTAGAACGAAGGATATGGGCTCATGAGAATGGGAATGGATCCGCATGGACAAAAAAATACAATGTCATCAAAAGTGTTGAGCCTAAATACAATTCAGAGAATAATCTAAATGAGTTAATTCAAACCTTAACTATTATGAGGGAGAATGGTATTGATAACGTCAGAGGATCATTATTTACAAATCCATATTCACTTTCACCCTATGAGAAAGTGATGGCCGCACAACTGTATTGTGAGTTACATGGGCTATGTCGAAAATGTGGTGGTAAGGGCCATTTTATCACTCAATGTAAAGAAGAAGATGTTGAAGAATGGGTTCAACAGTTTGGAGGGGTATTACAGTTTGAAAACATTGACACAAGAAGGGTCTGCTTAGGATGTGATACAGAAATATCTTCGTTACCAAAGAACTATAGATATTGCCGGAAGTGTTTTTATGAAAAAAATAAGTATTAAAGTAAAGTATTAATGAATAAAGTTCTTCTACCCCAAAGTTATCATAATTTTTCAGATAAACGAACAATCTTAGGGATACCGAATGGTATCAATGTATTGAGTAATATCGTATTTATATTTCTTGCGATCTACTTACTACAAAAAAAGAAAAGTAATTTATTATCCATCTATTTAATATTACTGGCGATTGCAAGTAGTTATTATCATTTAAATCCTTCCGATGATACATTATTCTGGGATGTTTTAATGATCGCAACAACCTCAATGATTATATT
>MDTA01098623.1_pt1 | contig 13120 bp, 12 predicted proteins | sample 811151 | NCBI WGS metagenome assembly MDTA01 (sample SAMN05326648, study PRJNA326480) | marine metagenome | isolation source: seawater | place: Indian Ocean: South | collected 2010 | reverse complement strand
CCGAGTGGTTTAAGGCGCACGCCTGGAAAGTGTGTATGCGATAATATCGTATCGAGGGTTCGAATCCCTCTCTCTCCGAATTGAAATTCTTGCTTATAATTAGCCATTTATCGCAAATCGAGCGTATAAAATCTATTATCCTTTGTCTTTGATTCATATGAATATAGTTTGGTTTAAAAGAGATCTGCGAGTTTATGACAATGCGGCACTAACGCAGGCCGCAAAAGAGGGTTCGTTTATTCCTCTATTCATCTACGAACCAAGTGTTTGGATTAATTCAAATTTAGGGAGCGGCCATCGAAAATTTCTTTTCGAATCCTTGCACGACCTAAACGCTGACTTGTCAAAATTAGGACAACCACTCGTTTTTAGGAAGGGGGAATGCTTAGAGGTATTTAGCTCAATTACTAAAATGTTTGATATAAAGACAGTGTTTTCCTACGAGGAGACCTGGAGCTATGCTACCTACAAACGAGATGTTGCATTGAAAGATTGGTTTAGAACCAAAAAAATTGGATGGCGCGAATTTCCACGCAACGGTGTTGTTAGAGGCTTAAAGAGCCGTAGCGATTGGTCAAAAATATGGAAAAGTAGAATGGATTGCCCGCCTGGCAAAGCGCCCGTTAAACTGATAAGAGTGGAAATTAAATCTGATCGTATGCCCGGTAGTGAATCAATCTGGCAAGGTAATTCAATAGATTTTTTTAGAAAATCACCAGGTGGAAGGAGAGCCGGTGAAAATGTCTTGAATAGTTTTGTTACTTCAAGACATCAAAATTATAAAGGTGGAATTTCTTCCCCCAATAGTGCTTTTAATAGCTCCTCTCGGCTATCACCATATCTTGCGTTTGGGATATTCTCTATAAAAGAGATTATACATGCCATGAGGTTATCGAATAGCAACGAATACATTACTGAACCCACACTTTTAAAAAGAAGCAGAGCATCTTTAAGGTCGTTTATGAGTAGGTTGAAATGGCACTGTCATTTTATTCAAAAACTAGAAGACCAACCAACCATTGAGTTATACAATCTTCATCCTTCAACGAATATGTTAGAAAGAGAGTATTGTGAAAAAAAATTTATGGCATGGCAGAATGGGATGACTGGCTATCCTTTCTTGGATGCATGTATGAGGTGTCTAATTACTACCGGGTGGATTAATTTTAGAATGAGAGCTATGTTGATGAGCTTCTCTAGTTACCATCTTTGGTTACCTTGGCAACAATCTGCCTCTTATCTTGCAAGTTTATTCATTGATTTTGAGCCTGGCATTCACTATCCACAATGCCAAATGCAATCTGGAACGACCGGTATTAATACTATAAGGATATATAACCCTTTCAAGCAGTCTGTCGACCACGATCCTGACGGCATCTTTATTAAGAAATGGATACCTGAACTGAGAGATATTGAACCAGAAAATTTCTCCAAACCATCGCTTATAGCCAAGAAAACAGGTTATCCATCATTAATAGTAGATGAAAAAGAATCTAGACAAAAAGCAGCTGAAAAAATATATAGACTTAAGCAAAACGGAACATTTCAAAAAGAAGCAAGAAAAATATTTTTAAAACATGGAAGTAGAAAAAGAAATTTTCAAAAGAGAAAAGCACCGAAATTAATTGAACAGCAAAAGTCTTTTGAATTTTGATGGGTTTGAAATTTTTTGATTATGTTAAATTTTTATAGTATTTTCTTCTAAAAATTCATCAGCTAATTCGTATATCTTTTTTTTTCTTTGTGGATTCATTCTACCTAGAAGCCGTAATTGAAATGATAGACGAGGGTTTGAGTTATAGAAATTTTTATGGTTTTCTATAAATCGCCAGTACAAACCATCGACAATGTCGCACCAATCCCCTCGTTTATAATTGCTCATTTTTAAAATATAGTTCGAGGAGCAGGTATAAGGTTTTGTTGACATTAATCCGCCGTCTGAATAGGTAGCCATACCAAAAATATTAGGTACCATTACCCAGTCTGATGAATCAATATACATTTCCATAAACCAGGTATAAATATTTTGCGGGCTGATTTGACATAAATTCATAAGATTACTTATCACCATCAGTCTCGGGATATGATGATTATACCCATCCCTAAGGGTTAGTTTGATATTATCATCCAAAGGTATAATGCCGGTTGTTCCTTCATACCAAGATTGTTTCAAAAGACGCTCATGCTCCCAAAAATTACTTTTCTTTTGTTGATTGCCTTTTAATTGATAGACTCCTCGAATAAATTCACGCCAGCCGATAATTTGACGAATAAAGCCTTCAATAGAATTAATTGGCGCAAGACCTTGGTCAAATACTTTGCTGGCAGAATCGATAATTTCGCCTGGCGTAATCAGTCCGATATTGAGAAGGGGGCTTATGCAGCTGTGATATAAAAAATTTTCATTTTCTCTCATTGCATCCTCATATACACCAAATTTATCAAGTCTCTCTTTAAGGAATAATTTAAGTTGTTTTTCAGCGTCTTTCCTTCTAACTGGAAACCAAATGTTCTCCAAACTACCGTTGTGATCTGCAAAATATTTTTGTATTAATCCAATGATGTCTCGGTGATGTTTTGACCTCCTTTCTTTTTCGAGTTGCGGAACAACTGTATTGTTCGGAATTTTTTTCCTATTTTCCTCGTCAAAAGACCATTTACCTCCAATAGGCTCATTTGAATCGTCAATAAGAATTTTAAATTTTTTTCTGACATGTTTATAAAAATTTGAAAGTCTAAAATTATTCTTGTTTGAATACATAGAATTAAATTCTTCCCGAGAGAACATAAACATTGGTGATTGATGAAAAATTAATTCAAGGTCATTTTCTTCGGCAGTTTTAATAATTGTTTTTTCAAAATATTTGTTTTCAATTTGAAATAGATGTGCCACCTTGTGATTATGGCTAGACATGAAGTGACAAAGTAGATCAGCGTAGCTTTGATTGCTGTTGCGATCCTCTAATTTAAAGTAAGAAACGCTCAATCCGGAGTCTATTAACTCATCTCGGTATTCTCGCATTGCACATAAATAAAGGTACAATTTTAACTTGTGATGTTTTTGATAGGTGCAAAGTTGGTAGTCTTCTGCGAGAAAGACATGGTCGCACTTTAGTCGCTTGAGTAATTTAGGCTTAAATAATTGATTTCCTAAAATAACGAACAAATTTTTATTCATTTTATTAATAATCTTTTGACGAAGTTTGTAAAAATAACCATAGCTGAATTCTAATTTTTTCTGTTTATTGAAATGAAATTTTTCCTTTCTAGTCTACTTCCGTTTAGTTAACTATCTACGTTTGCAGATTCTAAAACTCTGATTATAGCTGTTTAAAAATTAAAAAGTAGCATTTAGGTCTGGCAGCATAGTAAATATTAAAAATATTAGCTAAATTTTTATTTTTATTAGATCAAGTCGGGTTTATACTCGTATTTAAAATCATCGACAAAAAATAATCCTTAGATACAGGGAGCCAGGTGATTGGAATGAAAAAAGAGTTCTTGCCAAAAAAAAATTGCCTCGTTTGCAAAAGGGACTTCGTTTGGCGGAAAAAATGGAAAAAAGTTTGGGACCAAGTTAAATATTGTTCCGAGAGATGTCGGAGTGTTAGGCGAAAAAATACAAGTATTAAGTAGGTTAAGGAATATATGATAAATAAAACCGCAATAGTTTGGTTCAGGCGTGACTTAAGATTGAATGATAATCCGGCTTTTAAGTACGCAGCTGATAATAATTATTGCATCTATCCATTGTTTATTTTTGATACTAAAAGTGAGCAAAAATGGATGGTCGGTGATGCCGCAAAATGGTGGCTTCATAAAAGTTTAATGTCACTGAATTCTAGTTTGTCTGGGAATCTGAACTTTAAAAGCGGGGCTCCTCTGGAAGTTCTTAGTCAGCTGGTGCGCGAAATAGAGCACTGCGAGGCAATTTTTTGGAATCGTTGTTATGAACCTTGGCAGATACCCCGAGATATAACAATTAAAAAGCACTTTGCCTCAGAGAATATATCTGTGAAAAGCTTTAATGGTAGTTTGCTGTTCGAGCCTCAATTAGTTCAAAAAAAAGACGGAACGCCTTATAAAGTGTTCACTCCTTTTTTCAAAAAAGGATGTTTAGAGAATGCAATTCAGCCGGAACTGCCAACGGGGGAACCATCGAATGTTATGCTGTCCCAAAAAATGAACTCAGCTAAAGAATTAAGTAGCTTCTTTGAAACGCAAAAATGGCATAAAAAATTTACTGATTTATGGGAGCCTGGCGAACGTGGAGCAACAAGAAAATTTGAAAGTTTTTTGGAGCAAGGAATTAAAGGTTACAAGGAAGGTAGAAATTACCCATCGTTACAAAATGTCTCAGGATTATCACCTCATTTGCATTTTGGAGAGATATCCGTAAACAGAGTATGGCATGTGATAAGAAAGTTAGACAAAACCTATGACAGCACAGACTTGAGCACTTTCTTAACAGAATTGGGATGGCGAGAGTTCTCTCATAATCTTTTATTTTTTAATCCTGACATGCCAGAAAATAATCTTCAAACAAAGTTCGATAAATTTCCATGGAACCGAAAGAATTCGATGCTAAAAAAATGGCAGTCTGGTTTAACGGGCTATCCTATCGTAGATGCTGGTATGAGAGAGCTATGGGAAACTGGTTATATGCATAATCGTTTAAGAATGATTACAGGCTCTTTTTTAGTTAAGAACCTTCTTCTTGATTGGAGATTAGGTCAATCTTGGTTTTGGAACTGCTTATTTGATGCGGATCTGGCAAATAATTCAGCTGGATGGCAATGGGTTGCAGGGTGTGGCGCTGATGCTGCTCCTTTCTTTAGAATTTTTAATCCAATTTTACAGTCTAAGAAGTTTGATCCGGAAGGTGTCTATATAAAAAAATTCGTGCCAGAACTAGCGAATCTTCCTCTCAAATATATTCACTGCCCCTGGGAAGCTTCCACCAGTACTTTAAAGGAGGCTGGCGTGAAAATTGGAGTCAACTATCCAGCTCGAATTGTTGACTTGGCTGCTACTCGAGACGAAGCGCTTACTGCTTACAAGATGATCAAATGATTTGAGAGGTAGATAACGTTGATTAATAGTTCAAAAATGGCAGCTTTATTAATTTGTGCTGGAGCAATTCCTTTTATTCTATTAACCGCATTAGTGGCTTATAATATAGAATTTAATTATTTCGAACCTAAGGCTGCATTGAAGTCATATGCTTTGGCGATTGGATCATTTGTTTGTGGTTCTCACTGGGGTATTTATATAGTAAGAAAATCACCAATTAATTTGCTCGTTACGAGTAATATTTGCACACTGATCTTTTGGGGAGTATTTATTAATCTTGAAAATTATGAATTGTTCTTTTCCGTTATTTTTGTGCTACTTCTTTTGGTTGATTTTCTACTTTATAAATCTAATATAATTTCGAATAACTACTTTAATTTTCGTGCGATAATTACCTTGATTGTAGTTTTATGTTTGGTTTTTAATTTTGTTTTTAACTAAAAATCTGGAGTTAACATGATTTGGAAAATATATTTGTCAGGAGAAATTCACACGCCTTGGCGCGATGAGATTATAGAAAGGTCAAAAAACAATAAGCTTCCTGTATCTTTTCTTACACCGGAACTTAATCATGAAAAAAGTGATGCCGCCGGTGATTTCCTTGCAGAGACGTCAAGCAACTTTTGGAGAGATAATCAAAGTGCTAAGGTTAATTCGATAAGAATAAAAAACAACATATTAAGTTGTGATTTAGCGGTGATCAAGTTTGGTGACAAGTACAAGCAATGGAACGCTGCATTTGAAGCAGGATTATGTGCCGCGCATGGAAAGCCATATATCACACTTCACTCTTCTGCTCTTATTCATCCTCTCAAAGAAGTCGATGGATCCGCAATGGCCTGGGCAGAAAACGAAGATCAAGTAATCAAGTTAATAACGTTTGTTATTAAAGATGAGGTAGTAATTTAGACTTTTGCTAATGCCTGTTCTAGGTCAGAAACGATATCTTCTATGTTTTCTATCCCAATTGATAAACGCACGTAACCGGGTGTAACACCCGCTGCCAGAAGCTCTTGATCATCAAGTTGACTATGTGTTGTGGTTGCTGGATGTATGGCAAGGCTTCTAGCATCACCAATATTTGCAACGTGATAAAATAGTTCTAAATTATCAATTAATTTTTGCCCTGATTTTTTACCACCTTCTAGTTCGATTCCCATTAAACTTCCAAAGCCATTTATTAAGTATTTATCGGCATTGATTTTAGCCGTTCCTTCTTGGACGCTAGGGTGAATGACCCTGGTGATTTTTGGATGATTTGAAAGGAAAGCTGCGACAGCCACTGCATTCTCACAGTGTCTTTCCATTCGCAATGGCAGAGTTTCTAACCCTTGGATAAATTGGAATGCATTAAAAGGAGACATCGCTGCTCCTGAATCTCTTAATAATGTTACTCTGGCTTTAAGAAGATAAGCGATCGGTCCAAGGGCTTTAGCAGCTTCCGTCCAGACAACGCCATGATAATTTGGATCTGGCTTATTTAGTTTTGGAAATCGATCACTATGAGTTTCCCAATTAAAATTTCCGCTATCAACTAATAAGCCTCCTATTGTGGTTCCATGACCACCTATAAATTTGGTTGCAGAATAAATCGTAATAGCTGCGCCATGGTCAAACGGGCGACACAGGACGGGAGCAGCGGTATTATCTACGATCAGTGGGACTCCGAGTTCTTTTCCTATTTCTGCTACTTCGCCAATTGGAAATACCTCGAAACTTGGGTTTGGCAGGGTCTCAGCGTAATACGCTCGGGTTTTTTCATCAGTTGCTGCTCTGAAATTATTAGGGTCAGAAGGGTTAACAAATCTAGCTTCAATACCCATGTCTTTAAGTGTGTTTTTAAAAAGGTTCCAGGTGCCCCCGTATAAATGTTCCGAGCAAACAAAATTGTCGCCCGCAACACAAATATTTTGAATTGAATATAGACTTGCAGCCTGTCCTGATGCTACTGCTAAGGCCCCGACTCCGTTGTCGATTGCGGCAACTCTTTTTTCGAGAATATCGTTTGTTGGATTCATTATTCTCGTATAAATGTTGCCCAACTCCGATAATTGGAAGAGGTTTTCTGCGTGTTCGGTGCTGTTGAACTCGTAGCTGGTCGTTTGATAGATAGGCACAGCTACAGCGTTTGTTCTATCATCAGATCTGTATCCAGCGTGTAGGGCTAGGGTTTCTGGTTTATGAGCCATGTATATAATCCTTTTCTTCGATGTTTTTAATCGGTTGATTTGAGAAAAGGTTGCAGAAAAAAGCTAGTTAGAAACGCTTTAGCTAGATTTATAGAGCGCCTGCAATCTGTCTCAAATCAGCGCTATAGTTATGGTAATATATATAACGTAAAAGTCAAGGTGTGTTAAAATCCTCCTTAATAAAAAAATAAACGAAGCACTAATATGAAACTAGCGGGATTGAGAGTATTAGATTTATCTTTATTTTTACCCGGGCCATTTGCGACACAAATGATGGCCGATCATGGAGCGGAGGTGATTAAACTCGAACCGCTTACGGGCGAGCCAAATAGGGAAATCGGAGAAATGAGGGATGGGACCTCTGTCTATTTTGCCAATACTCATCGAAATAAAAAAAGTATTCAATTAAATTTAAAGACTGAAAAGGGTCAAGAGGTAATCAGACGCCTGATTAAGGAGGTCGATGTCTTTGTTGAGGCGTTCAGGCCAGGTGTAGCTAAGAGGTTAGGCATTTCTTACGAAGATTTGTATAGCATTAATCCTGGTATTGTGTATTGCTCGATGTCAGCGTGGGGTCAATCAGGCCCATATCTGACCAAGCCAGCACACGATTTGGCCACAGAGGCCGTAGCAGGTGCATTGAGTATTACCCTCGGCCCCGATGGTAATCCAGCCATTCCAGGAATTGCGGCTGCGGATATGCTTTCATCAATGATGAGTTTAAGTGGAATATTGATGGCCTTGTATCGGAGAGAGGTAACGAAACAAGGGGATTATATAGATGTCGCGATGGCAGATAGTATATTTGCTTCGACAGTTAATAATATGGGTGCGGTATTTGCGGATAAAAAAGAGCCTGATCCTTCCGTAGAGCGCGCGTTAGGCGGTTACGCTTTTTATAAAATTTATAAAACTAAAGATGATCGGCATATTGTTTTGGGAGGTTCAGAATTACATTTTGCAGAAGCCTTACTTAAAGAATTTGGAAGGTTGGATCTCTTGCCTTATTGTAAACCTCCGCCGGGACCGACCCAACAACCCGTAAAGTCTTTTCTTGAAGATACTTTTTTGTCTGAGAATCAGGAGTATTGGATTAAACGACTAGGAAAAATTGATACTGCATTTGCACCCGTTAAGACATTGCGAGAGGCTGCAGATGATGATCAAATCCGCCATAGAGAGATGATTGTCGAAGATGACCGTGGGTGGGAGCATCTGGGAATTCCAATTAAATTTAAAAATGAACCGGGAAAGTTGCTTTTTTCATTTCCGGAAAAAGGCGAGCACAATTCAGAGATCCTAAAATCATTGGGTTATCAGGACGAAGATTTGTTGGTTATGGAACATTCAGGTGTTTTCGGTAGAAAGGAATGATTCAGCCAAGAGGTATTTTATAAGGTGAAGTTTGATACAGTAATAAAAAATGGCATGGTCGTAGACGGCAGCGGGGGGCCTCGTTTCAGAGCGGACGTTGGTTTAAAGGATGGAATAATCACTGAAATTGGACACCTATCTGGAGAAAATGCAGATAGTACAGTCGATGCTGAAGGTCTGATAGTTGCTCCTGGATTCGTTGACTTGCATACTCATTATGATGCTCAATTGTTTTGGGATCCTTATTGTTCGATTTCCTCTTGGCATGGTATTACCACAGTGGTAATTGGAAATTGCGGTTTTGGGTTCGCGCCAGTGGCCCCGGAATCTAGGGAAAGAGCCATGTTGAGCATGACAAGAGTTGAGGCTATTCCTTTGGTTTCTATGCAAAAGGGAATGCCATGGGATTGGGAGTCCTTTCCTGAATATCTAGATAGCGTTGAAAGAACAAAAAAAGCGATGAATATAGTTCCATACGTTCCGTTAAGTCCATTAATGATATCTGTGATGGGCTATGAAGAAGCCAAAAGCGGGAAAAAACCTTCTGCATCTGAACATAAGGAAATGTGTCGATTATTGGAGGAGTCTCTAGACGCCGGAGCTTGTGGATGGTCTGCTCAACGACTACCACCATCTGGTCCTGGTGGAACGCAATTAGATTTTGACGGTACAGCAATGCCTACTGATGTTATGCATGACGAGACAGCCTTAGAATTTGCAAAAATTCTAGGCAAAAGAAATGCCGGACATATACAAACGACTATCGTTACCGGTGATCCTATTGCTGATCAAAAACATATGGAGGAGTTAGCTGTAGTAAGTGGTCGACCAGTGGTGTTTAATGTAGTGCAAGCTACCGACACTAAGCCGCATATCCACAGAAGATCATTGGCTTGGCTTGATAGTTGTAGGCAACGTGGAATAAGAGTATATGGTCAAGGTCTAACAACGGATGCTGGATATGCTTTCACGCTTGCGGATTGGAACTTGTTCGATGAGTGTCCAGCTTGGAGAGAGGCCACCGTAGGCACCAAGCAAGAGCGCTTGGTAAAACTGGGCGATATGAATCGTCGTCAGTCACTTAGGGATCAGGTGCCCGGATTTGTTACGGGTCCTTTTGAAAATATCGTATTAACTGATCCGAAAAGTAAAGAAAATCTAAAATGGAAAGATCACACTATAGGTCTTATTGCGGAAAAAACAGGTAAGCATGTAGTTGACGCAATGCTAGACATCGCGGTTTCTGAAGAACTGGAGACCGAATTTTTCTCAATGCCGCCTAATTGTAAAATAGAATATTTGAAGGAAATAGTTGATGATCCATACGTTTTGTTTGGAGTATCGGATGGAGGTGCCCATACTAAATTTCTAACAGCAGGGCGATATCCGACTGAGACGATCAATAAAATTGTTAAGGAACATCAAATGATTAGCTTAGAACAGGCCCATTGGCGATTATCATGTTTACCTGCTCAACTAGCGGGATGCCCAGAAAGGGGTGTTATTAAATTGGGTGCTCCGGCAGATGTGATTGTTTATGATTATGAGAATTTAGAAGTTCTTCCACCTAAGATTGCATTTGATTTACCAGGTGGCGAGTGGAGAAGGGTGCAGAGAGCATCTGGATATAAATACATTTTTATTAATGGTCAAATTACTATAAAGGATGATAAAGAGGTCAATCAATATCCAGGCCAGCTTTTGAGAAAAAAGTAATCTTTAGTCATTTATGTATCTGAAAAACAAGGGGGAGAAACATGTCTGATATAGATATCGCAAGGAAGTCTAACAAATTATTAATATCTGAAATTGCAACAAAACGGCTGGGGTTATCTGCAAGCGATCTGTATACATTCGGAAAATATAAGGCAAAACTTACTCCCGATATCCAAGAAAAATTAAAAGATAAAAAGAACGGTAAACTTGTTTTGGTTACTGCAATATCTCCAACTCCAGCTGGGGAAGGAAAGACAACTACAACTGTGGGACTAGGAGATGGTCTCAATAGGATCGGGAAAAAAGCTGTTATTTGTTTGAGAGAGCCATCGCTCGGACCATGTTTCGGAATTAAAGGTGGTGCTGCTGGTGGAGGTTATGCGCAGGTTGTTCCAATGGAAGATATAAATTTGCACTTTACTGGCGACTTTCATGCGATTACTTCGGCGCATAATTTATTGTCTGCGATGTTAGATAATCACATACATCACGGCAATGAACTCGACCTTGATGCTAGAACGTTGGTTCATAAGAGAGTTTTAGATATGAACGACAGAGCTTTAAGAGAAATTACATGTGGCATGGGTGGAAAAGCAAACGGTTATGTCCGACAGGATGGCTTTGATATAACGGTCGCTTCTGAAGTCATGGCTATTTTCTGCTTAGCCTCCAGTCTAGAGGATTTGAAACAACGTCTTGGAAATATGATTGTTGGTTATTCTAGATCGAGCCAAAAGCCAGTCTATGCGAGAGATTTAAATGCAGATGGAGCTATGACGGCGTTGCTAAAAGACGCGTTTCAACCCAATCTAGTTCAAACTCTCGAAAACAATCCTGCTCTTGTGCATGGAGGACCTTTCGCTAATATTGCCCATGGTTGTAATTCAGTTAGTGCTACAATGACAGCCCTCAAGCTAGGTGATTACGTCATTACCGAAGCTGGGTTTGGAGCCGATTTAGGTGCTGAAAAATTTATTGATATAAAATGTCGAATGGCTGGTTTACGACCACAAGCAGCAGTTTTGGTGGCTACGATAAGGGCTTTAAAGTTTCATGGCGGGGTCGGTCAATCAGAATTGAACAAGGAAAATCTTGAAGCATTAGAAAAAGGTTTTCCAAATCTTGAGAGGCATTGGAAAAACATAGTGGATAATTACGGGTTAAAGTGCATAGTGGCTATAAATCAGTTTTCAAGTGATAGCGACGCAGAAATTGAATTAATTAAATCGAAAGTTAATTCCTTAGGGGGGCAGGTTACTCTCGCAACTCATTGGGCTGATGGAGGTGCGGGAACCGAGGAGTTGGCCAATATGGTGGTTGCAGCTTCAGAGGATAAAGAATTTAGCGGGCATAAATATGTATATCCAGACGAAATGGGACTATGGGAAAAGATTGAAGCTATCGCACAAAAAATTTATGGGGCGGCCGGTATTACGGCAGACAAAAAAATCAGAGAACAGATTAAAGAAATGTCCAAAAACTATCCCTCTTATCCTGTATGCATCGCAAAGACGCAGATGTCATTTTCGACTGATCCTCTATTAAAAGGAGCCCCAACTGGACATTATGTCGATATTAAAGAAGTAAGAGTTTCCGCCGGCGCCGGATTTATCGTTGTGTTGACTGGTAACATAATGACCATGCCAGGGTTGCCAAAAAAGCCCTCGGCAGAATTAATTGACGTGGACCCAAATGGTAATATAACCGGATTATTTTAACGGAGGTATTTTATGGCTGCATATATCATAGCAAATGTTTCAATTGACGATCCTACTCGCTACGCTGATTATACTGCGTTGACTCCAGGAATTATCAAAAAATATAACGGTGAATTTGTAGTAAGGGGGGGTCCTGTTGAGGCGCTTGAGGGAAAAACTGCAGGAGAAAGGTGGGTTGTTTTAAAATTTGAGGATAAAAATGCAGCGAGAGCATTTTATGATTCGGAAGAATATACGGCAGCTAAAGCGATTAGACAGGAAGCTGCCTCAGCTCAATTTTTGTTACTAGAAGGGTTTGAATAGTCGATTATTTAACTCCCTACTGTCTGAGAAAGAGCTAATTTGGCACATTCCTCATCTTGGTCAGCTGTAGCCCCACTCACACCTATACCTCCTAAGTGAGCACCTGACTTAGTTATTATTGGTACACCACCAGGAAATGTCACGACTCCAGGAACGTGTTCAATACCGTGACCGCGATCTTTATTTTTGTAGGCTAAGTCTCCAATCTCTCGAGTAGTCATTGGTAAACCAGCAGAGCTTTTTGCTTTAAGTTTTGCAATTTGTAAGCTCATCAAAAAAGAACCGTCTTGACGATGAAGTAATTTCAGATTGCCACCAGAATCATAGATTGCGATTATGATTGGTCTCCATTTACTTTTTATCGCCAGTTCTTCGCAAATTTCAGCCATTTCTTTTGCTACTTTAAGGCTTAAAGTTGAGTCCTCTTTGGCGCCTAATTTTGTTGTAAGGCAACTAAAAAGCATGACTAGCAATAGGATATATCTTTTCATGGAAGCCCTCTCTATAATCTACTTATGAAAATATTTTTTTACTTAACCTTGTTTCTTTTTTCTCTTAATTCCTGTTCTGTTCGCAAAAAATCTGATCCTTACGGATTAGAATCTGAGACCGAAAAACAACGTGATATCAGCTACGAATTAAAGCGTCTATCTGACAATTATGAGACATCGGTTAAAAATAGAAATAAATAAATTAGACGTCTCTATCAAAAATTCTTTAAGTAAGCTTGAACCCTTTATAACCAGT
>MDTA01177912.1_pt1 | contig 13122 bp, 14 predicted proteins | sample 811151 | NCBI WGS metagenome assembly MDTA01 (sample SAMN05326648, study PRJNA326480) | marine metagenome | isolation source: seawater | place: Indian Ocean: South | collected 2010 | reverse complement strand
GGGCATCTCCTTTTCGTTTTTCCGCATGGTAGATCATAATTTCTGCCATAGCGCCAAAGGTTGGATCCTGAAGTTGCTTGTTAAGACGCCGATAATATCTCGGCGAATTATCGCGATAAATGCGACCTTTTGTATTTATGGATGCGGTGATCCGTTCAGGATTGGCCTTTGCAAGACTGCTAATTTTTCGCCAACTTAAACCGCGACGTGCAGACAACAATGTACGCGAAACGCCAGCCTTGTTCATCAGGGGAATAATGTCATCCAGATCAAGATATTTGCTTGCTTGGCTATGCGCATCAATCATTGGAATCCTTGTAGTGCCGTTTTCCAATGAGCTATTCGTGTCGCAGCCTCCAATAAATAAAACAATAAAGATGCCACATATTCTTCCGATATTTAGCACACGTATTCCTCCAGCTGCCCAAACTGCATCCAGCAGAAAGATCATAGGATAATTTACGAATTATGAGTATTTTTTTTAGGCAAAATGTTTAAATCCAGTTCAACCACGTTATCTGAAATTTGCACAATTTGAATTTTGCTATGAAAATCTTGGAGGGCATAACCAGGTGTAATATGGGAGATCAACAATCCATATAGGCTCTGCGGCAGCACTGCTTGCCTATTACTAGGAAAACCATAAATCACAATCTATAAATAGGTTTTTCAAAACGATTGAATAACATGACCTTCTAAGTGTTGGATTATGCCAAAACCTGAAACATGGCTTAAGGTTACATCAAATGGGCTGTTCTGTGTGCCCGGCGATTTTTATTTGGACCCTATCAAGACAGTGTCGAAAGCTATTGTTACTCACGGCCATGCCGATCACGCCCGTCCGGGCCATGAAGCTGTGATCGCCACTCCTGAGACCATTGAAATAGCGAAAATGCGCATGGGCATAAATACATGGAAAACTACACAACCACTCAAATACGGAAGAAATTTTAAGTTTAATGGAGTGGATATTTCCCTGGAGCCGGCCGGACATGTTATCGGGAGTGCCCAGGTAGTTCTTACCTACAAAGGTTCAAGGGTTGTTGTATCGGGCGACTACAAACGCCGGCAAGACCCAACATGCGACCAATTTAAGGTTATTCAGTGTGACGCTTTTATTACTGAGGCGACATTTGCCCTTCCGGTGTTCCGCCACCCTGACGATCACACTGAGATTAAAAAATTACTTGCATCATTGAAACGGAACCCCGATCGTACTCATTTATTAGGCGCCTATGCACTCGGTAAAGCGCAACGCGTGATCGCTCTGTTAAGAGAGGCCGAATATCAGAATCCTATATTTTTGCACGGCGCAATAAACAAAGTTTGTGATTTGTATAAGAAACTCGGAGTTCCGCTTGGTGAATTGAAAAGTGTTTCGCAGGCAAACAAAAAAGACCTTACAGGGCAGATTGTTATTGCACCACCAAGCGCCACTAGGGACCGTTGGTCTCGCAGATTTACTAATCCCATAATTTGCTTTGCATCCGGCTGGATGCAAATTAGACAGAGAGCTCGGCAACGCGGCGTTGAACTTCCACTTATAATTTCTGACCATGCAGACTGGGATGAGTTGACACAAACCGTAGTAGAGGTTGAAGCACCGGATATTTGGGTAACGCACGGGCGTGAGGAAGCACTAATTCACTACGCTGAAACGAAAGGAATTAGAGCAAGGGCACTATCCATGATAGGCTACGAAGAGCAACACGAATGAGAACCTTCTCAGAACTTTTAGATAATCTGAATTGCACTCCACAAAGAAATGGTCGCATTCGATTGCTCATCAATTATTTTGAAAAAGAACAAGATCCAAACCGTGGTTGGGCGGTCGCTATATTAACGGGCGGCTTGGAGTTGCCTAATGCAAAGACATCAGTAATCCGAAGGTTGATTTCTGCTCGAACAGACCAGAAATTATTCGAGTTGTCTTACGAATATGTAGGTGACTTAGCTGAAACAGTGTCGCTTTTATGGCCAAACACCAGTAACAGCAAGACACATCTCAATTTAACAAACGTTATTAAAGACTTGCAGAGAGCGAACCGCAAAACCTTTTATGAACTGGTTGAGAACACCCTAGATAAAATAGATACATCGGAAAGATTTGCATTTTTAAAACTAATAATGGGCAATCTGAGGGTTGGTGTATCTGCTCGCTTAGTCAAGCTCGCATTAGCCGAATACGGCAATAAAGAGCCCTCAGAAATAGAGGAACTGTGGTTCGGACTTAAGCCTCCCTATCAAAATCTATTTGCATGGCTGGAGGCAAAAGCACCGCCACCAATCATTAATGACAAATTAATATTTCGACCTTTGATGTTAGCAAATCCGATAACAAAAGACGCCCTTATGGATTTAGAGCACCAAAACTTTGTTGCCGAATGGAAGTGGGACGGAATAAGAGCTATTCTTGTAGGTGATGGCAAGGAATGTAAACTTTACTCGAGGACAGGAGATGATATTGGACAAGCCTTCCCAGACATTGTGCGGTTAACAAAGTTCAAAGGTGTTGTCGATGGCGAATTATTGATAGTACGTGAGGGTGTTGTCGCACCCTTTAACGATTTGCAAAAACGCCTTGGTCGGAAAAAACCCAGCAAAAACCTGCTCAAAGAATATCCTGCCCATTTTCGGGTATATGATATGCTGTTTAATCATGACATAGACTTGCGATCGAAGTCACTTATCGATAGACGAACAAAATTAAAAGATTGGGTTGATGCTGTAGCGTCAACCCAAATTGACTTCTCCTCACAAATAGACTTTTCAAGTTGGGAAGAGCTTTCAGCCATTAGAGATCAAGCTCGGGAAAATGGTATTGAAGGGTTAATGCTGAAGCAAATAAATAGTCCCTACCTTCCTGGACGACCAAAAGGACCTTGGTTCAAATGGAAAAGAGACCCACTAGTCGCTGATTGCGTGCTTATGTACGCCCAGCGGGGCCATGGCAAACGATCCTCCTTTTATTCTGATTATACCTTCGGTTGTTGGCGCAGTACCGTTGATGGAGTTGATGAACTGGTTCCTGTTGGGAAAGCTTATTCGGGTTTTACAAATACTGAATTGGTCGAGATTGACCGTTGGGTACGAGCAAACGGAAAAGAGCGTTTTGGACCTGTTCGCGCGGTTGAAGTTGGACTTGTCTTTGAAGTCGCATTTGACGCTGTTCACCTTTCAAGTCGCCATAAGTCTGGTCTTGCAATGCGTTTCCCGAGAATCCATCGCATTAGGTGGGACAAACCTGCTCAAGAGGCAGATAGAGTGGAAGGCCTATTGGAACTGGTATAAATAACAATGTGATGGTGCCATAAAAATCTTATATTCAACAACAAGAAGTGGTTTAGCCCTATTTTTTTTTACTCTTCCACGTACCACCGTAGTGATAAGTGTCAGGACATTCTTTTTTTACTATATTTAAACAAGCGCTGCACAGAAACACCCAGCCTATATTATTCTGGAATCTGCAACGAAAAAGGACACTAGCTGTTCTTCCGCACCTAGCACAATCCTTGTATCGTTCCCTCAAAAACCCTCCCCCTTCGAAATATTCTGGCTATATAAAACGGTCCAAAATTATATTTCACAAATCTGGCAACCGACAATTATGAAGCCTTCAAAACTTCTGCAATAGCATCATCGATAACCCCCAGCATCTGCAAACACATTTCGTCGGGCGCCTCGTCGTCTATTAATTCCCGCTCCTCGATCAGGTATTCTAATCTTTTCTTTTCCGGCATGTCCGTTAAAAGCTTGTGTAATTCATCCTTATATTGATCTGCTCTCATTGGATAACTCTACTTCGTTGCTTGACTTTCTTTCAATAACCGCACACGTAACAGTGACGGGCACGTATATCGCGATCTCAAACTTTATATAGAGCTGCGACTTTAAGTTAACAAAAAAATATTAATTCAAATTAATGCGCGAGATCTTCCGCTCTTGCTGAGTAGGACAAAAGGGCGTAGTTCGGCTAGAAAGAAAACAGTTTATGTCTGACTTCCAAGGAATTGGTTTGGTAAAACCAATATTAAGAGCGCTAAAATCCGCGGGTTACATGCACCCTACTCCCATTCAAGACCAAGCAATTACACCATTGATGGAGCACAAAGACCTTTTGGGAATTGCACAGACTGGCACCGGAAAAACCGCGGCTTTTGCACTTCCAACGCTCCATTTATTGGCAACCGGGGGAAAGAAAGCGCTACGCCGTGAACCAAGAGGTCTGATTCTCGCTCCGACACGGGAGCTTGCTGGGCAAATCACTGACAGCATTCATGCTTATTCCAAAGACCTACCGCTACGTTCTATGGTTGCGGTTGGCGGGGTCTCAATACGGCCACAAATGCAGAAATTGAACCGTGGTGTTCATATTCTTGTTGCAACCCCAGGCCGATTGCTCGATTTAATGAAGCAGGGACATGCATCTCTGCGTTCAGTTCAGATCTTTATTTTAGATGAAGCAGACCGCATGCTTGATATGGGTTTCATTCACGATGTGAAAAAAATTGCTGCACAATTGCCAGATCGCCGCCAAACAGCTCTTTTCTCTGCCACAATGCCAAAAAATGTTAAGTTACTTGCGGATAAACTACTTACAAAACCTGTTCTGGCTGAAGTGACACCACCAGCCACCACCGTCGAAAAAATAGAGCAGCAGGTGCTCTTGGTGCCGCAAAATAAGAAGATGCAACTACTCATCGAAATGCTTGGTGATAAGAAAATACAACGCGCCCTTATTTTTGCACGCACCAAGTATGGCGCGAACCGAGTTTCAGAGAAGATAACGAAAACCGGCATCAATGCTGATGCAATCCACGGAAATAAAAGCCAAAATGCACGACAAAAGGCACTCGATAAATTCCGAACCGGCAGCATACGTGTGTTAGTTGCAACGGATATCGCCGCGCGAGGAATAGATGTCGAAGGCATCACCCATGTGATTAATTTTGATTTGCCAAACGAGCCCGAAAATTATGTGCATCGTATTGGGCGGACTGCGCGTGCCGGCCGGCAAGGAGTGGCAATATCTTTTTGCCAAGCTAATGAACGTCACTACTTGAAAAATATTGAAAAAGTCATTCGCCAAACGATCCCTGTATCCAAAAACCACCCTTACCCCGAGGAGCAGCCAGTAAAGACCGAAGCAAAAAATAAGAAATCTCCTGCTTTGGAAAATAATAAAGTAAAGATGAAGCAAAGTAGTAAAACTCCTCATCGGCGTCGAAATCGGAAACGCCGAAAAAAGCCAAAGCTCGCTGCCTAGCGACTTTTTAAATGATTGGGGTTTTAGATTGTGGATCTGACGCAAACGAGTTTGTTGATCCCCAAGAAATAATTAGCTAGGGCGTTATCCATTCTGCTTTGATAGGGTCTGTGCCACACTGAAATAAAGCTCTTAAATGCTCGTCTCGGTTGAGTGACAACCAATCTATTTCCAAAATCGAAATCTCAATCACGCAAAAGTTTTTATCTTTAATCTCCCGTACTTGTGAACAAGCGCCAACATTCTTACGAGGATTACCGGGCACTTGGATTGATTGATAAAGTTCCCGCTGATGCGTTGATAGCTTCGACCATGCCTCTCGCCTCACTGATTGGCTGGCAATCATCGCATTTCCCGTCATACGGATTTGTATTCCACGTTTACGGTCATGAAAGTGGGCCATAACAAACGAACAATTTTCAATCTGAATAACTTTTTGAGCACGGCGGTCGGAATGGAAGCGGAGTGTCAGTTCATCCTTTTGGGCTTGCCTGAGAACAACCGTACGAACGGACGATCCTCTATGCTCAAGTGAGCTTGATAAATTCATCCAACGATATTCAGATTTTGGATCGCTCGAGCCTCTTGCTAAGTTGCGCCATATCTCGTCGTAAATTAAACTTGGATCGGGAAAATTATCCACCATAACACTCCGTTATTTAAGAGAGTGACCGACCTTTGATACCAATTATCCAATTTTTAGTTCGGCCCGGTTCTCGAAGAATGCCATATAACCGGCATACTCCTCTCCCTCGTCAAAAGGCACTTCATAGGACCATATGATATTTTTTTCGAATTTATTATTTACCCGGACCGAGTAATAAGACGCCACGCCCTTGAATGGTCAAAAACTGTCATGGTCCGACTTCTCAATTAGGTCAGAACGGACATCAGCCGGCGGAAAATAATACACAGGAGTGTGATCACTCTCACGCATTATGAGAGTACGCGTAGAGTCTGCAACGCATTCTCCCATAACCAATGCACGTATTCTTCTACTATCACCCTCCACCGTAACCTTGTAGTCCGGCATCTTAATGAAGCCAGGCGCGGGTCCCGCGAGATTTATACCTTTGGCCAAATCAACATTCCCCGTTGGCTAGCCGAGCAGCTCTCTTTTTTGCATCACCATTTTCCCTATCAGATACATACAAAAGGCCTCCTACTCTGCGCATCATATTGGTTTCGAAATCATCTAGGTTGCCGTCAGAGTAAACTACCTCCCAAAGCATTTCTATCATTCGAATTCGCTCGCTCTCATCAAAATGATCACGAACAACCTTTGTAATACTATAGAGTTCAACAAGTTCGGCATTTGCCTCTTCCGCTGCGCTTATAATTTCACCGACTTCCTCCTCAGGAAGATCGAAGTGCTCGATAAGAAGTTTCGAAATTTTAGTCCTCTCAGCTGCCTCAAATGTGCCGTCCATCATTGCGGCCTCTATAAGGAGACCAGCCGCAGCATGATGAAGCGCAGCCACACTGTGGGAACCTGCGGAAACATTCTCTTCAGTTTCATTCCCGAAGATCATATTCTTTAGACCCTTAAGCATTATTCGTTGCCCCTCAGTAAGATAAAAATGATAGAGATATTTGTTTCAATTATATAGAGATTTTCTTCGGTCAAACAATGTAAGAAAAAGGTGCAGCAGAAACCCGCAGAGGCCTTCTCATAACCGTATTCGCCGCAGTCAAAAGCAGTGAATAGCTCTTAAAGAGTTTTACATGCAACCAGATTGCTAATGTTATCCAACATACAACCAAGCCAAAGGCAGCATCAAATTGAACTGGTGATGCGAAATAGAGTTGAACAAAGCTTAGTTCCATTGTGACCGGCAACACATGTAACTAAAAGTATTTAATAATAATATTTATTGAGGGAGGGATTTATTTTGAGCTTCTTGTGGAAAAAACGCCTTGGCGATAGTGCGAGTGATCTTCTAAAGCACTATTATGCAGATATTCTACGCCGTCCTGAAATGCTGGAAGCACTTCATGATTACGACAAAGCCCAATTGATAATGATAGCCGAGTCAAAGAGAGCACCCAAAAGTGCGGTAAAAAAATTGGTTAAGGCGATTGCCCGCATGGAGCGAGCTGGCGTTGTGAGCGAACGCCAGAAACTCTGGAATGTAATCCATGGCGGCGAGGACTACCTTCGCCAGGAGTGTGGCGAGGATGCGGCTGGATGGATACATCTTGGCCGTTCAAGTCCGACTATCCGAGTTGTTGCAAGCCGAATAGCCTTTCGAAGAAAACTTATAGATATAATGACATCAAACCTTGAACTTAGGCATGCAATGATCAAGCTGGCCCGCAAAAATCTGAGAACTCTTATGCCGGGATATGCTTATATCCAACCTATAGAGGCCGGTACGTTTGGCTATTATATTATGTCTTTTGTCGAGCCTCTAAGGCGCGATTTTGTTCGGCTTATGAATGCGTATGAAAACACCAACATAAGTGCAGTATGCACAGGCGGTGGGTATGGTGTTGAATATGATCTTGATATCAAGCGATTGGATGAACTCCTAGGGTTTAAGACGGAGATGTGGAACGCTCGAGACTCAATCCGAAATTACGACTATGCGGTTGAGGCTTACATGGGGCTTGCTCTTATGCATAGTACCCTAGGACGCCTAGCGCTTGATTTTCTCATCTGGCACAGTCAGGAATTTAATTTTATACGCCTGCCAAGTCGTCACTCCATTACCTCTTCCATCGCCCCACAAATGCGCATTCCATATGTCCTTGAGTTTATAAATGCTACCAGCGGTCAAATAACGGGGCGCCTTACAGAAGCACTTTCGGTTTTAAAAACTGCATCCGATCAGCTCGAACCAGCAACAATGTTACCAGCAGAATTTTGGACTTGCTGCGATGAGTCACATGCCGCTATCGAGTCCCTCATTGACTGTCTCAACGAAATTGAAATTAACAAAAAACGCATGGCGGAAAAGGCACAAGCCCATTGGGTACAGGCAACGACACTTATCGCGTACCTAGTTAATGATAAAAATATGTCTTTCCGTATCGCACACCAGATATTATCGGTGGTTGGTAAACAGGTAGTGGATAGTAACCTTTCTCCTGCTGAAATAACCGTTGACATGATCGAGGAAGCAGCGATTCAACATACCGGTAAAAAGATTGGCCTTAACGAAGAAGCCCTCAAACAAACACTCGATGCTTGGAGTGGTGTCGAAGGTCGTCACTATAGGGGTGGCACCTCGCCTGATCGGGTTCGCGCCCATATTAAAGCTGCAAAAGCGAGTGAACGGGAGGATACGAAACTTCTTAAGAAGATTATACGTGGTATCGAAGTGGCCTCAAAAAAACGGACTGTAGCCTTTAAAGAACTACAATCCGCGTTTCGATAACTGTGGCTTAACGCTTAATGTAGTCTTACAGCAGCCGAAGCAGTTTGTACCAACTAGAGCAAGAACCCGGGGCGCTAGTTAAAGCTAATCACATCAGCAATACGGCTCATCGGAACAAGTGTTGCTCTGTGTTTTAAAATCTCAAGCTTTTAGGGTATAGTACCAAATAATAAAACCCACACGGCTTTTGATATAAAGAATATCCTTCATAATGAAAACTTTCCTGATAATCGTTTTTATATTTGCGGGTTTGCTTTTTTACCCCCAAATCCAGGAGGGCACTGAGTCGTCCTGTGCCGCTCTAGAGCGTAAGGTCGTGACAGTCCTTCATAAAAATAAAGAAGGCGCAGCATTTTTAGGGCTATTACTGAAAGGCTTATCAAATGGTGCATTTGCACAAGAGGCTATTAAGTCTGAGTATCCAAATTTACCCCCAATCATGGGATGCTCTATTTCCTATTACGATGTGCTCCTTAATCCAGAAAGAGCATTAAAATTAAAGGCTAAATAAGGGGAAAATTGATTTTGGGGGGTCACTGGAAATGCTTACATGGTAAATCATACATATACTGTATCACGGCACTAAGCCATCATCCCCTTAACTGTATGTCAGTCTATATCGAAAAATATTTTCTGTAGGGATCAAGTTCAGCTCTTTCTCCTAGGACGCTGTATTTAAATCCTACTGACTAAATTTTTGAAGAGAGTAACATCGGATTAAAATCACTTTAACGATGTTGGATGCATCAAAAACGCGCGGGAGATTTAAGAATGAGGGCGGGATTCATCGGAACCGGTAGTATGGGGGAGCCTTTGGCGACGAATATACTAGATCAAGAAAAATCTCTTGTAGCCTATGACGTAAACTCAGAAGCCACGGTAGGTTTAGCTAACAAGCAAGCACGAATTGTCAGTTCTCCGGCTGCCGTTGCAAACGAAGCTGAGCTTGTTTTTGCCTGCATGCCAACCATCGAGGCCTTCCGAGCGGTCATCACCGGTGCCGATGGTGTCATTAATGGTAAACAAATGAAGACGTTCGTCAATCTTGGCACTATGGGCACAGAAGCAGTCACTGAGATGGAAAAAGCCCTCACAGCGAATGGCATTCCGATGCTAGATTCCCCTATTACCGGCGGGGTACAACGGGCATGGGACGCTGATATTACGGTTATCACTTCCGGCCCGCAAAGCGTGTACGATCAAGTCGAACCTTATTTGAAGTCATTTGCCCGCGATATTCATTATGTCGGTGACAAAGTAGGGCAGGCTCAAATAGCTAAAGTCTGCAATAACATCATGTCTTTTACCAATTTGGTGATTGGCCTGGAAGCTTTAACATTGGCGTCAAAAGGCGGCCTCGATCCGCACAAAGTCCTTGACGTTATAAATTCTGGATCGGGTCAGAATAGCGCTTCCTTGTCAAAAATTCCTAACTCCATAATGAAGGGAAGTTTTAATCTACGAGCGCCATTACATATAATAGAAAAAGATGCGTTCTTGTGGCGAATGGAATCGGAACGCTTGGAAGTTCCCCAAGGAGTTGGAAGCGCAACCTATCAAACCATCCAAGAAGCCTTGGCGATGGGACTGCGAGGCGGCGACTTAAGCGAGATTGTCAAGGTTATTGAACGCGCAGCTGGGACAAAAATCCTGAATAACGACAACTAATTTCTTTTAGTTGGATAGATAACGAAAAATATCCAAAAACTTAGAGTTTCTTGGATTAACCTGTAAGCTTTTTCAAAATCTGCCTTGGTGACTGTATCCTGAAAAAAAAGTTGCAGGCAACGGGAACAACAAGAGGGCCTATTTTGGCCGATTAGCTTTAAGGTCCCAGCCTTGGTAACAAACTGTAACACCGCCACTAACATCACATTTTCTGACATGATCAGCCCGCACAAAAACAATATACCCATTTTGAAAGTTGGGGAAAATTTTAAGTTTGTATTTGGTATCATAAACCCAGGCAGCAGCGGTTAATACCCCGACCGTTGTTACCAATACCAACGTCCAGTAATATCTACCCCGCATAGGTTCGCTGACCCTTCAACAAATTACACCCCCCGTTATAAAAGAGGTTAAACAAATCCACCAAAACACGAATATAAAATTTTTAGATTTAAATTAGAAAAATATAATAAGCTATTGTTAACTCAAAGCATTGAACATTCTAGCGCTTAATCTCCGTCTTTGTTCTGCCCCTCGCTTGGTTTTTCTTCTACGGACTGATCATTTGAGATCTGTTCCTCATTCATTTCCTCACCGCCCTCCTGTTCTTGGCCTTGATTGGCTTCAACAACCTGTTCTTCACGCGGTTGCTCAAGTATTTCACCTTCGGGTAGGTTGGGATTTTCATATCGAGTATATAGAGTTTGAGTCCGCTTATCTGTCTTAGTTCTAACAAGATACTCTTTCGCCATCTTGTTACTAACAAGAAAAGTCAATACGTAGTTATGTGAAAATTTTCCTAGACAGTAAGTCCGTCCAACATTCTTCGCCAAAATATGCTGAATTTCTTCGTATGAGAGAAATTCTTTAATTAGCAGTTCATTCGCAACAATTTCCGCCCGCTTTTTAATCCATCTGTCTTTAGCGTCTTGAAAAAAAGTCACCATCTCATCACAAAACTCAGGCGTTATTGGTGTATCAATGGTGGTTTCAATGTTGCTGCCGTGATCTCTAAAATTATAGGCAACACCCCTAGCACTTGCACTGAATTTAGCTTCGACTAGATGTTTGTTCTCAAAACCATACACACAACCAAGAAGGAATGATTGTGTAGGTGCTATACCACGTGTGCGGCAGTGGATACCTTTGTAGCAAGTAGATTTTGGCCATTCGAACGAAACCGAATATTCAGAAGCAAATCCCCGTTGAAGATATGACTCAGCAAACTTTTCCATTCTAAACCCCTCTAATAAGGTCGTTCCCTCAATTCCCAGCAACAATTAAACAATGATGTGCACACTGTTTTGATTGTACTTCTCTTTTCATATCATACACGCCGACAATCGAGATCACCAAGCATTCAAAGTTGATATAAAGTTAGGAAAATATCATTCCATATCAGAAGCCTATTGAAAATGAGATAGGGCATAACATCAAAATCGAGAAGAGGTAGCCTACAGACTGTCTCCCAAAAATATCTGTTTTTTTTGAGGATAGAAGGTTTGTTATTTCTGGTCGAAAAATTTTTCAAACAACCACAAACTTATTTTTTGTTCTATTAGCGAATGCTACCAACGATAGCATCACTGGCACTTCAACCAATACACCAACCACTGTAGCAAGCGCCGCGCCTGAGTGGAGGCCGAATAAACTGATGGCCACTGCCACTGCCAGCTCGAAGAAATTGGAGGTTGCAATGAGTGCAGCTGGTGCTGCTATAGAAAATGGTACACGCCAAATATATGCACAGCCATATGCAATTAAGAAAATGCCATATGTTTGTAAAAGTAACGGTAAGGCAATCAAACCAATAATCATTGGTTTAGTAAGGATGGTTTCCGCTTGAAAACCAAAAAGCAAAATAATGGTGGCCAGTAATCCCATGATGGAGAGTGGCTTTACTTTGGCACTGAACCATTCAACGTTGCCTCGCTTACCAGATTGGTCTAGCTTTTTGCGAGTGAGATATCCGGCTGCTAACGGAATAACAACATACAAAAAAACAGAAATTGCCAGAGTTTCCCATGGCACAACAATATCGGTTACGCCTAGCAAAAGAGCAGCCAACGGTGCAAAGGCAAAAATCATTATGATGTCGTTAATGGATACCTGCACTAGTGTATAATTAGCATCTCCATTTACTAATTGGCTCCAAACGAATACCATCGCAGTGCATGGCGCAATTCCGAGTAGTATCATTCCCGCAATATATTCCATCGCTGTTTCGGGATCGACCAACCCAGAAAAGAGGTATTCAAAAAACAAAACTCCAAGCGCAGCCATAGTAAAGGGCTTTATAAGCCAGTTCACAAACAAGGTTATGCACAGGCCTTTTGGTTTCCGCCCAACGTCTCTAATACTTGCAAAATCAACGTTTACCATCATCGGGTAAATCATCACCCAAATAAAGATAGCCACCACCAAATTTACACTGGCATATTCGAGCGTCGCTACAAACTGGAAAAAAGACGGTGAAATCGTGCCAAGGCCAACACCACCACCAATACATAGCGTCACCCAGAGAGAGAGATAGCGCTCAAATAGGCCAAGGGGCGAACCTTTAGTGATGGTAATTTTTCTTTTGATCATTGAATCCCTAAAATTAACTGCTGAAACCTAGTCACGGTAGTGCGGTTTAAGTTAAATGTTGCCCAATTCTGTCGAGCACGATCGCGTCTGACGCCAACGTCTGCATGGGTGCAGCTTTCGACTAACACACCAGCCTAAGATACTTGAAGTTCATTACAGTTTAATGACTAATGTAATTTCTAAAGACTTTTCAACCCAGCATCACAAGATAGCTATGGC
>MDTA01107622.1_pt1 | contig 13128 bp, 11 predicted proteins | sample 811151 | NCBI WGS metagenome assembly MDTA01 (sample SAMN05326648, study PRJNA326480) | marine metagenome | isolation source: seawater | place: Indian Ocean: South | collected 2010 | reverse complement strand
TTTTACAAATTAAAACCAAAAAATATTATTGCAGTAACAGGTACGAATGGAAAAAGTTCTGTGGCTGATTTTTTTCACCAAATATTAACTTTAAATGGTTTACCCGTTGCAACTATTGGAACTCTAGGAATAAAGACAAAAAAGTTTAAAAAAAATAATCTCACAAGCCCAGACATAATTAGTCTTCATAAAGAACTAAGTTATTTAAAAGAAAAAAAAATTGACAACGTTTTGTTAGAAGCTTCCAGTCACGGTTTAGATCAAGGGAGACTTAATGGAATAAATCTTAAGGCTGGAATATTCACTAATTTCAGTCAAGATCATATGGACTATCACAAATCGATGAAAAATTATTTAGATTCTAAACTGATACTTTTTAAAAAATTATTAAAAAAAGATAACTATATAATTACTGATAAAGCTATCCCTGAATTAAATAAAATAAACAAAATCGCAAAAAAAAAAAATTAAAAAAAATATACATTGACTTTTCTAAAAAAGACTATGATTTAAACAAATTTAATCTTATTGGTAATTTCCAAAAAAAAAACTTAACAATGGCAATCAAAGCTTGTGAGATACTTGGTTTGAACAAAAAAAAAATTTTAGAATGCATTAGTAAATTAAAAAATGTTAAGGGAAGATTAGAACTAGTAAAAGAATTTCCTGATAAAACGAGGGTGTTCATAGACTTTGCTCATACCCCTGATGCAATTAATTCCGCTATTTCTTCATTAAAAACACACTTTAAAAAAGATGTAACAATCGTTTTTGGTTGCGGAGGTGAAAGAGATAAAAACAAAAGAAAAAAGATTGGAAAAATTGTAAATAGACTTTGTAATAAAATTTTTGTTACTGATGATAATCCGAGAAGAGAAAAACCGGAATTAATAAGAAAAGCAATAATAAAACATATAAATAAAGAAAAAGTCGTTGAAATAGGAAATAGAACTTCTGCAGTGCACTTAGCTATCAAAAATTCCAATCCAAACGAAATAATTTTAATTGCAGGTAAAGGTCATGAGGATATCCAAGACTATGGAAACAAGAAATATAAAATTTCTGATTACAAAATTGTTAAAAGTCTTCAAATAAAAAAAAATAAAACAAAACAAGAAATTAATTTCCAGCACAACAATTTTTTAATAAATAAAATAACAAATAAAAAATTGAAAAAAGACTTCTATGGAGTTTCTATAGACTCCAAGTCAGTAAAAAAGGGGGACTTATTTTTTGCAATAAAAGGAAAAAATAATGATGGACACAACTATTTAAATGAAGCTGTTTTAAAAGGAGCTAGTTATTGCGTGATATCAAAAAATTTAAATAAAATTCCAAAAAACAAAGTTATTAAAGTTACTAATACTTATAATTTTTTAAAAAAATTAGCTATTCTTAAAAGAAATTACTCAAATGGAAAAATTATTGCTGTAACTGGTAGCTCCGGTAAAACTACAGTAAAAGATTTAATAGGAAACTTACTCAACAGTTATGGTTGCACATACTTCTCTCCTAAATCATTTAATAATTCGTATGGGGTACCCCTTAGCCTTTGTAATCTTAGACACGAACACGAATATGGAGTTTTTGAAATCGGAATGAGTAAAAAAGGTGAAATTGATAATCTTTCAAAACTCGTTAAACCTAACATTGCAATTATCACAAATATAGCTGAGGCACACATCGAAAATTTTAAAAATCTAAACCACATTGCAAAAGCTAAAGGGGAAATTATTGATAACATTTCAAATTTCGGTTATTTAATAATTGATAGAGAAAATAAATTTTTCAATTATTTTAAATCCAAAGCTGAAAAAAGAAATATTAGGGTGGTTTCTATAGGGCATAATAGCAAATCAGACATTAAAATAGTAAAAATCAAAAAGTTTCCCAAATATAAATTATTAACAATTAAAGCATTTGGAAAGAAATACAAAATAAAAACTAAAGACCAAATAGTTCAAAATATAGCTTTCGCAATCGCAGTACTAGAAATTTTAGAATTAAATGTAGATAAGATAAAAAATAAAATCAAAGATATAAAAGTCTTAGCGGGAAGAGGAAAAATTTATAAAATTAAATATAAAAATTTAAATTTTAATTTGATAGATGAAAGTTACAATGCAAACCCATTATCCATGAAACAGTCTATTTTAAATTTATCAAACATAAATAAAAACCATCAAAAATACATTTTGCTGGGAGACATGCTAGAGCTAGGTAGTAAATCCCAAATTTTACATGAGAATTTATCCCCGATTATAAATCATTCGAAAATAAATAAACTATTTGTTCACGGAAAACATATAATGAATACTTATAAAAATGTGAATAAAAATAAACGAGGTAATATTCTACAAGAAAAATCTGATTTTAAAGAAATATTACTTCCAATTTTACAAAATAACGATTATCTGATGATAAAAGGTTCTAATGCAACAGGATTAAAAAAAATTTCTCAAAATTTAACCAAGGGAAGAATAAATGCTATTTGAATTTTTAACTTCGCTTATTGATCAATACTCGTTTTTAAATGTTTTTAAATATCTTACATTTAGAACTGGTTTGTCTTTAATGACGTCACTAGTAATTGTCTTTCTTATAGGAGGACCCCTTATTAAATTTTTTTCAAAAATGGATATTACTGGCCCTATAAGACAAGATGGACCTATTGATCATATAGTAAAAAAATCTGGTACACCAACTATGGGTGGAATCATAATTATAATTGGAATGTTAACCAGCACACTTCTATGGGCAGATCTTAAAAATATATATATTTGGACATTAATATTTATCTCTATCGGCCTAGGCACATTAGGTTTTATAGATGATTTACTAAAAATAAAATATAGAAATTCAAGTGGATTAAATATAAAACTTAAATTTTTTGGTCAATTTATTATTGGTTTTATTACTTTATTAATATTAATTTATTTTTCAGGTCATGACTATATCAATAATATTTATTTTCCTTTTTTTAAAAATTTAATATTAGATATTGGAATATTTTTTATACCGTTTGGTTTATTTGTTATTATTGGTTCATCAAATGCTGTAAATTTAACAGACGGATTAGATGGATTAGCCACCGTTCCTATTATGTTGGTCGCGCTATCATTTACATTTATAAGTTATGTAGTTGGAAATATCATCTTTTCTGAATATTTACAGATTCAATATATTCCTGGAGTTGGAGAAACAGCTATTTTTTGTGGATCAATTGTAGGGTCTTGTCTAGGCTTTCTTTGGTACAACGCTCCACCAGCAAAAATTTTTATGGGAGACACCGGATCTTTATCTTTAGGAGGTTCTTTGGCAGCAGTCGCAATAATAGTTAAACATGAAATTGTTCTTGCAATAATCGGGGGACTATTTGTCTTGGAAACTATTTCTGTAATTATACAAGTAATATCTTTTAAACTTACTGGAAAAAGAGTTTTTATGATGGCTCCTATTCATCATCATTTTGAAAAAAAAGGATGGGCAGAATCTACGATAGTTATAAGATTTTGGATCATCGCTATTATTTTAGCTTTAATTGGATTAGCAACACTTAAATTAAGATAATGTGTGGATCATTTAATTTTAATGATAAAAGTTTTGCTGTCTATGGTTTAGGGCTTACAGGTAAGTCCGTAGTGAAATTTTTAAAAAAAAATAAAGTTAAAAAAATCTCAATATGGGATGATAATTTATTTAATAAAAATTCAAAATTAAAAATAAATTTCAAAAAAAAATTAGATATTGTAAATTACATTATTTTAAGCCCTGGAATAAATATTAAAAAATCTAAATTTAAAAAAATATTATTAAAATATAAAAAAAAAATTATTACAGATTTAGATTTATTTTATTTAAAAAATAAAGTTAAAAAGTCAGTCATGATAACTGGAACAAATGGAAAATCAACCACATGCTCTTTAATTCATCATATTTTAAAAAAAAACAAAATTAAAAATAGATTAGTGGGCAATATAGGAAAACCAATTTTAGATTTAGAATTTGAAAAAAATTGTGTTTATGTCATCGAGGCATCTTCTTTTCAATTAGAGTATTCAAATTTTATAAAACCATACTGTGCAGCTGTGCTCAATATTTCACAAGATCATCTAGATTGGCATGGTACAAAAAAAAATTACATAATGTCAAAAATAAAAATTTTCAATAATCAAACAAAAAATAATATTGCATATTTAAACGACATTAATCTTAAAAAAATCTATAAAAAAAATAAATTTCGAGGAAAACTAAAGTATATTAAAAAAAATTCTTTAAACTTTAGAAATTATAAAAATCGATATCTTCAGCTTGAGGCTAATAAAAATAATGTTGAATTTGCATATTTTATTACGAAACTTTTTCAAATTAATAAGAAAAACTTTTTAAAATCATTAAAAACTTTCAGCGGTCTGCCACACCGACATGAAACATTTTTAAAATTAGGTAAAAGTACTTTTATTAATGATTCTAAAGCGACATCATTTGAGTCTACAAAATATGCTCTAAATTCAAATAATAATATTATTTGGATAACTGGTGGGCAGCCAAAAAAAAACGATAAAATAAAAATTAACAAGTTTAAGAAAAAAATTATTAAAGCTTATATTATAGGAAAACATAAAAATTTCTTTATAAAACATTTACGTAAAAAAATTAAATATGAAATTGTTAAAAATTTAAGAGTAGCAGTAAATAGAATTTTTAAATCTTTTAACAAAGAAAAAAAAATTACTTTTTTATTTAGTCCTGCAAGCGCATCTTACGATCAATTTAATAATTTTGTTGAGAGAGGAGAAAAATTCAAACATTTGGTAAACAGCCATGCTAAAAAATTTAATTAATTCTGACAGAGTAAGCGATTATTGGAGAAATATTGATAAAAACATTCTTTTTAGTTTTTTGGCTTTATTTTTTTTGGGGATTTTTTTTTCATTTTCTTCAACATCATCGTTAGCAGGGGAGAGACTTAACAAAGATTTTTATCATTATTTTTCCAGACATTTAATATTTTCTACTTTTGCCATTATAGTTATGTTTTTTATCTCTTATATAAAAATGTCTTTTCTAAGAAAATTAATTTTACCTATTTTCGTAATTTCCCTAACATTGTTAATTTTAGTTCATTTTATTGGTATTGAAATTAAAGGTGCAAAAAGATGGCTTGATTTATTCATTTTTCGTTTACAACCAATAGAGTTAATTAAACCTTTTTTTGTTTTAATTACTGCAAACATAATTGCCAGCGGAAAAGATAAAAATCCAAATTATTCGTATTTTCTCAGCTTAATACTTTTATCAGTGATAATAATCTTGCTTTTAAATCAGCCAGATGTTGGTCAATCGATTTTATTAATAACAACTTGGGTTTCTATATTATTTATTTCTGGAATTAAGATAGGCTATATTCTTCTTCTATTTGGTTTATTAATCATTTGCGCAATTTCAATTTTAATAATTTTTCCTGAAAAATTTGGTTATATAATACAAAGATTTAACACTTTTTTTGATCCAACTAAGGGGGATAATTTCCAAACTGATAAAGCTTTAGCGGCAATTAAACAAGGAGGACTTACAGGCCAAGGTATGGGGGAAGGTATCTTAAAAGAAAGCGTGCCTGAAGCTCACACAGATTATATAATAGCTGTAATAGCAGAAGAGTTTGGTTCTATTATATCAATAATAGTAATAACTATTTTTTTATACATTTCTTATAGAATAATAAAAAATTGCTTTAAAACTTCTAATGAAAGTTCAAAAATTGCTTTATGTGGACTATCGTCATTGTTAATTTTTCAAACTTTCATACATGTGAGTGTTAACACGAGTTTGTTACCAACCACAGGTATGACTTTGCCTTTCTTGAGTTATGGGGGGTCCTCTCTAATTGGAAGCTCTATTCTGGCTGGAGTTATTCTTAATTTAACAAAAAATAGATTTGAAAATGAATAATTTAAAGAAAGATATAATAATAGCTACAGGAGGTACTGGCGGCCACATTTTCCCCGCTGTAAGTTTAGCTGATTATCTTAATAAAAATGGATTTAATACGATTATTACCACAGATAAAAGAGGTTTAAAATTCATTGATGATAAATATTCAAAAAAAACAGTTTTAATCAATAGTTCATCCCTCAATAAAAAAAATATATTAACATCAATTTTTAAAATAATATTTGCTTTCTTAAACTCATTATTTTTTCTTATCAAAAAAAAACCTAAATTTATTTTTGGCATGGGTGGTTATGCGTCCTTTCCAGTCTGTTTAGCGGGAGTGATTTTAAGAATACCGTTTGTGATTTATGAGAATAATCTGTTAATTGGAAAAGCCAATAGATATTTGACGCCTTATGCAAAAAAAATCTTTGTTTCGTATAAAGATACTCAAGGAATTAATATAAAATATGAAAGCAAAATTATTATTACAGGAAATATTTTAAGAGAAAATATACTTAATTATTCAAAATTCAGCAAAGATGAAACGCAAAGCAAACTGAATATATTAGTACTAGGCGGTAGTCAGGCTGCGAAAGTTTTCGCCGAAAAACTACCGGATGTATTTATAAAATGTAAAAATAATCATATAAATCTTAAAATTTATCAGCAATGTTTGGGTGAGCAAAAAGATGATTTACAAAAGAAATATAACAATAATAATGTTGACCACGAACTTTTTAATTTTACCTTTGATATTATAAAATATTATAATTTGGCTAATTTAGTCATTACAAGAGCAGGCTCTTCAGCTTTAGCAGAACTATTAAATTGCAAAATTCCTTTTATTTCCATACCTCTAGTTTCATCGTCAGATAATCATCAATTCATAAATGCTCAATATTTTAGTGAAAAAGGCTTTGGTATTATGTTAAAGGAAAAAGACATAAATATTGGTCTATTTAATTTACTTCAATCAATACATAACGACAAATCAGTGTTAAAATCGATTGAAACAAATCAGAAGAAACACTCTGATAAAAATGTATTTGCGATTATAAGAAAAGAAATAACAAAACTTTTTTATGAAAATTAATATAGGTCAAAAAGAAATTATACACTTCATCGGAATGGGCGGAATTGGTATGAGTGGTCTTGCCCAAATTATGAAAATAATGGGTTTTAAAGTTCAGGGAAGTGATATCAGTATGAATAAAAATATTGAGAATTGCAAAAAATTAGGAATTAAGTTCTTTCTAGGCCAGAAGAAAAAAAATATTAAAAAAGCAACTATTCTCGTAAAGTCATCTGCAATTAAAAGTAATAACCAAGAAGTTAAAGAAGCAAAAAAAAGAAAACTACCTATTTATGAGAGGGTAGAAGTATTGGCTAACATTGTTTCATTAAAAAAAAATATAATTATTTCTGGTTCACATGGAAAAACAACAACTACATCATTAGTTTCAAAAATACTATTAGAGTCTAGATTGGACCCAACGATAATAAATGGTGGTGTAATAAACTCTATCAAAAACAATGCAAAGCATGGAAAGGGAGAATGGGCCGTTCTAGAGGCAGACGAGTCTGACGGAAGTTTTTTAAAACTTCCTATTAATTATTCAATAGTTACAAATATTGATAACGAGCATATAGATTATTACAAAAATTATAAAAATTTAGAGAATAGTTTTTTACAATTTATAAACAAAACTCCACCAATTGGTAAATGCATAATATGTATAGATGATAAAAATATCAAAAAACTCAAAAAAAAAATCAGAACGAAAAATATTTTAACGTACGGTTTTGCATCATTTGCAGATTATCAAATTACAAATCCAAAATATAATAACAAAAACTGTAAATTTAATTTAATTGTTAAAAATTTTTTAGGAAAAAAAAAGGTTTTTAAAAACATAATTGTTAATCTCATTGGTAAACATAATATATTAAATTCTGTCGCTGCCATTAGTGTATGTCTAAATTTAGGTATAAAAATTGAAACAATTAAAAAAGCTTTGATTAAATTTACAGGAGTTCAAAGAAGAATGACAAAAATATTTGAAAAAAATGAAAATGAGTTTTATGATGATTATGCCCATCACCCAACAGAAATTTATTCTGTGCTAGAAGGAATTAAAAAAGTTGCAAATGAAAAAAAAATCACCTCAGTCTTTCAACCACATAGATTCAGCAGAGTGAATTTATTAAAACAAGAATTCTCAAAATCTTTTAAATTTTCAGATAGAGTGATCTTGTGTCCAATTTATGCCGCTGGTGAAAAAATAATCAATAATTTTGATCTTGTAAAGTTTGGAAGAATGATTTCTCTGAATTCCAGTGTTGAAGTTATCATTATTAAAAATGAAAAAGACTTTAAAAATTTTTTTAAAAAAAATTTGATTAAAAAGGAAATAATTATCGGTATGGGAGCTGGATCAATATCGAACTGGATGAGAGATTTAAAACAATCATTATGAAATTAGAGAAGAATAAACTATTAGATAAATTTGGAAAAAATATTATTTTTAAAGAAAACTTATCAAAATATAGTTGGTTTAATCTTGGTGGTGCAGCAGAAATTTTTTTTAAACCAGACAGTACTAAACAATTAACAGATTTTTTGAAAACTATAAAAAATTTTCACAAAATAATCTGCTTAGGTGCTGGATCTAATACTTTAATCAGAGATGGTGGTTTTAGTGGGGTAGTAATAAAATTAAGTCCTAAATTTTCATACATAAATAGAATTGAAAAAAATGTTTTGGAAGTAGGAGCCGGGACTTTAGATAAAACTTTATCTAAATTTGCAGCTGACAATTCTATTATTAATTTTGAATTTCTATCTTGTATACCAGGCTCAATAGGCGGCGCTATAATAATGAATAGTGGTTGTTATGGGGAAGAAATTTCTAACATACTAATTTCAATTAAAACAATAGATTTCAATTGTAATTTAAAAGAATTTAAAAAGGATCAAATAAAATTTGATTATAGAGGCACAAACTTACCTAAAGATTTAATAATTCTTTCAGCCAAACTCCATGCAAAAACCGGTGACAAACGTTTGATTAATGAAAAAATTAAAAATTTTATTGAGAATAAGAAAAATTCTCAACCTAGCCAAATTAAAACTTGTGGTAGCACTTTTAAAAATCCAAAAAATAAAAAAGCTTGGGAGCTGATTAAAGACTCTAACTGTAATCTCTTATCATTTGGTAAAGCAAGTATATCAAAAAAACATTGTAATTTTTTTGTAAACGAGGGTGGAGCATCATCCGAGGATATTGAGAAATTAATTGAGTCAGTAAGGCAGAAAGTATTTGAAAAACATAACGTTAACCTAGAATTAGAACTGAAAATAGTAGGCGAAACAAACAAAAATGATTAAAAAGAAAATTTTAGTAGTTTTAGGTGGAAATTCAAGGGAACGAGAAATAAGTTTAAAAACCGGAAAGGCTTGTATAGTCGCTATAAAAAAACTAGGTCATAAGGTAGAAATATTTGACCCTAAAAAAAAATCATTTTTTGATATTAAAAAAAGCAATTCAGATATTATTTTTAACGCGCTTCATGGAGAAGAGGGTGAAGATGGCTATGCGCAAAGTTTTTTTGAATACTCTAAAATTCCTTATACTCATTCAGGTGTACTATCGTCTATGAATGCAATGAATAAATTAATATCAAAAAAAATATTTATTAGACATAAAATTACAACACCAAAATACATGGTCATAACAAAAAAAAACTATAATTTTAAAAATCTTAAAAAAAATATTAAAATTCAAAAATTAAAATATCCAATGGTAATTAAACCAAATAATGAAGGATCAAGTATTGGTGTAAGAATTTGTAAAAATTTAATTTCTTTAAAAAAAAATATTAATATTTTATTAAAAATTTACGATACATTAATAATAGAGAATTTTATTGGTGGGCAAGAAATTCAAGTTGCAGTTCTAAATGGTAAAGCACTAGGGGCTATTGAATTAAAACCAAAACGAAAGTTTTATGATTATAAAGCTAAATATACAAAATCAGCTAAAACTGATCATATAATGCCAGCTAATATTTCCAAAAAAAAATATTATGAAGTATTAAAAATTGCACAAAGAACACACAAAATTTTAGGATGTAGAGGTGTGACGAGATCGGATTTTAAATTCAAGAATAATAAATTTTATTTGTTGGAAACTAACACTCAACCAGGAATGACGGATTTATCTTTGGTTCCAGAAATAGCTAGTTATAAAAAAATCTCATTTAAAAAACTTATTCATAAGCTAATTTCAGATGCAAGCTTAAATAAATGAAAAAAAGTGTAACCGTTTTATCATTATTTTTATTAATAATAATACTCACAACATTTAATCCTAATAATTTTAATTTTGGTTTACAGTTTTTTAAGATTAAACAGATAGAAGTTAAAAATCTTAAATTTCTTGAAAAAAAAAAAATAGAAAATCAATTTTTAAAAGAACTATCAGGCTCAAGTTTATTTATTTTTGATGATAAAAAAATTAAAAAAATGCTTAATAATAATGACTTTATAAGTTATTTGGAATTTAAAAAAATTTTTCCATCCAAACTTCAAATTATTGTTTATGAAAAAGAAGTAATAGCAATACTTAATGATAAGCGAGATAAATACTATTTAGCTAAAAATGGAGAAAAAATTAAGTTTTTCAAAAACCCAAGTTTAGAAAAATTACCGAATATTTTTGGTAAGCAAAAAAATTTTTTAAATATTTATTCTACTTTGATAAAAATTAATTTTCCAATTTCTAAAATTAAGTCATTTTACTATTTTGATGTAGGTAGATGGGATATTTTATTGGAAAATAAAAAAGTAATCAAACTGCCCGTTAACAATTTCAATATTAGTTTAAAAAATTATATGGAAATTAGTAAAGAGATTAATTTTGATAAATATACAATTTTTGATTATAGAGTCGATGATCAACTAATTTTAAAATAAGATGAATAAATTTAAAAAAAAAAATCTTTACGTAGAAATAAACGACGAAAGTTTTTTAGTGGCAATTGGTGAACACGATGATGAGCTCAACTTTAAAATTTTAGAGCATGAATTATATTCACCTTCAGGCTTTAAAGATGGAAAAATAATAAATTTGGCAACTACAGTAGAAAACTTAAAAAAAGTGGTCAAGAAAGTTGAGAATAAATCTAACCTTTTTTTTTCTGAAATTAATGTAATTATTAATCAAACTGACATTGACTGCATTAATATAAGTGGTTTTAAAAAGCTAAATGGAAATCAAATATTATCGGATGATATTTCATATATTTTAAATGATGTTAAATCAAAATTATTAGAATCTGAAAAAGATAAAACAATAATTCATCTTTTTAATACAAAATACTCATTAGATAATAAGCAAATTAAAAACTTACCAATCGGTTTATATGGTAATTTTTATTCTCATCAGCTTACTTTCTTTTTAATAAAAAATAATGAACTTAAAAATTTAAAAACTTTATTTAATAAATGTAACTTAGATATAAATAAGATAATTCTTAAAAATTTCTCTGATGGGATAAAAATAATAAATAGTTATAAAAATGATACTTTTATCAAATTTAAAATAAGTAAAAATGAGACAAATTTATTATTTTTTTTCGAATCTGCTTTTTGTTTCTCTCAAAAATTTAATTTTGGATCAGATATTATACTTAAAGACATTTCCAAGGTTTGTTCACTTGAAATTTCATCAGTACGAAAAATAATTTCAGAATCTAATTTAAAAATTTCTGATAAAAACTTATATGTAGATAAAAAGTATTTTGATAAAAATAATTTTAGAAAAATCAGTCTTGATCATATAATGGAAATTTCTTCTGCGAGAATAGAGGAAATAACTAACATTATATTCAATAAAAATAAAAATTTATATGATATTAAAAATAAAGAAATTGATTTATATTTTGATTTTGAAGATAAAGATATTTTAGATAAATTTCACTATATTTTTGAAAACAGTCTAAAAAAATGTAAATTTAAAATCCTAAAAAATAAAGAAGATGATCCTTTAGATTCCATTAAAATATTCGGTCAACTTTTGTCTAATGGGTGGGCTAAAGAGGCAATACCAGTCGTAAATAAAAAAAGTTCGCTGATTTCGAGGATTTTTTCTAGTTTATTCGAATAAAAGTGTTATTTTTTGAAACATTATTTGTTTTAAGAATATCTGACTAATTTAATATACCTAAAAAATGTTATCAACTAATCAAAAAACAATTAACAAACCAATAAAATTAAATGGTGTGGGTTTACACAACGGGATTAACGCTGAATTAATAATAAAACCAGCAGCTGAAAATTTTGGCATTAAATTTTGTAGAGTTGATATTGATAAAAATGATTTAATTACTGCAAATTTTAAAAATGTAATTGAACCAATATTATGTACGAAAATAGCAAATAAAAATGGCACTTCTATTTCAACTGTAGAGCATTTAATGGCAGCGTTTTTTGGAGAAGGTATAGATAATGTTCTAGTTGAGGTAAATTCATCAGAAATTCCAATATTAGATGGTTCTGCAAGTGATTTTGTCGAAGCTATTAGATCTGCTGGTATTAAAGAACAAAGAATAGAAAGACAATTTATTCAGGTTGAAAAAAAAGTAGAGATTCAAGAAGGGGAAAAATTTATTTCAATTGAACCTTCAAATGGTGATTTAATTATAGATTTTGAAATTGTTTATAAAAATCCATTAATTAGAACAAGAAGAAAAGAATTTAAATTAAGTCAAGATACACTAACAGAGATTTATAATTCTAGAACATTTTGTCTTTACGAAGATATTGATTATATTAAAAGCAAAGGTTTAGCTAAAGGTGGTTCGTTAGAAAACGCGATAGTAGTAAAAGATAATCAAATTTTAAATGAAGATGGTCTGAGAAATAGACATGAATTTGTTAACCATAAAATTTTGGATTGTATTGGAGATCTCATGTTATCTGGAAATAGAATTTTAGGACATGTTATCACATCCCAGGGAGGTCATGCACTGACAAATAAATTACTAATTAAATTTTTTTCTGATAAATCTAATTGGTCTCTTAAAAGCTCTAAATCAATTAATAAAAAAGCTTGTATTGAAGAAACATACAAAAAACCACTGACAGCAAGTATTTAAAAAACAAAATTTTACCTAATATAATTTTTTTGA
>MDTA01139183.1_pt1 | contig 13130 bp, 10 predicted proteins | sample 811151 | NCBI WGS metagenome assembly MDTA01 (sample SAMN05326648, study PRJNA326480) | marine metagenome | isolation source: seawater | place: Indian Ocean: South | collected 2010 | reverse complement strand
CATAGGGTATAAAGCCCATCTAAAAATCTCTAAAGTCATCAAAAAAAAAGAATTGCTGAATATGAACACGAGTATTAACGGAATGAAATATGATCCTACATTTATTTTTATAAACTGTTCCAAGTAACTTGAAGGCATTAAAAGAGCTAAAAAAAGTAATGATAAGTAGCCTAAAAGTAAAAAAGTATAAGTGGTCGAGATTAATTTAGATATTTCCAAATGAGTTTTACCTGCAACCTCCCTTCCAAAACCTCTATTTATTTCTAAAGAAATTATCCTGTTAATGAAAATGAGGGCTAAACTCAATAGTTCTATTGAAGCAAAATCCGAGGGACCTAAATATCTTGCCAAAAAAATAAAAAACACAATTCCAATAAGCCTATTAGCTATAGTAGGTAATGTATAGATAACCGTATCTGAGAATAACTTTTTAAACATGTTTGAGTACATCTTTTGACTCTTTGGGAGTCATGAAAAGTACAGACCAAGGGAATTCATATAAAATTTTAACAAAGAAGTAAGTAAATAATATGGGTAAAACAGAAGCAATAAATGAATTTAAATCATTAAAAAGGGTGAAAACGTAAGGCCAGCCTAGACTATAAACCATCAAAGAAATTGGTGTATTTATTACCCTAACAGTTTGATGCCAAAAGAGCATACCGCAGTAACCAATGAAAAAACATAAAACAGGAAACGCAAAATATGTCCAATAAGCTGCAGCAGATGTTACCATCGAAGGACTGATCCCTACATCGATCTTACATCCAATTCCGTCACACCAAATTTCTTCACTAAGTTTATTTGATAAAGTATTTCCTTTATTAGGAAAGACTGCTCTTGGAAGTATCATCCCCAAGCCTAAAATATATTCCCCTAGAAAAAAATCTTTATTTTTCTCAAAATATGAATAATGGAAAGCCATATCATAATCAAAAGCGTGGGAAACATAGGACAAATCTACGAGCGTATCCTGTATTCCAGATTCGCTCTGGATCTGAAAGGCAGATAAGAAGTCAACATCTCGAAGTTCAGTCTCTCCATCCAATAATCTTCTTGCATCTTTGAGAAAAATTAATAAAGGCAAACTAACAGCGAATAGGATTACTAAAGTTCTAAGATGAATCCTTTTGTACAAATAATTATGAGCAATTAAACCAGAAATAATTGCTGCCATAGCCAAGCCTCTTCCACCGAAGGTTAGTAATAATACAAATAAGGATATAGTAGTTGCCCACGCAAATAGGACTTTCTTTTTTAGGAAAAAGAAAGAAGATATAAGAAATATTCCAGCTGATAAAAAGTGCTTAGATATTTCAAATGGAATTGTTGATCCGCCCACTCGAAAAAGATTCTGTCTTCCTGTTCCTAAACTAATTAGCGCATTTAATATTCCACCAGAAGATTGCATAACCCAATACCAAAAGACCAAGCCTATGAGGAATACAAATAATCCAATATAAAGATATGGATAAGTAGATTTAGATCTGATTTTTATTGTTGTGGGATATTGTTTTCGTTTTATAAAAAAGTAACTACCCAGTAATACACAGAAGAAAGCTATATCATTTAATATGATCGTTAATAAAGCATAGAATGGAGCGTCAGCAATATGGATGATGCCCTTATTTACTTGTCTTGATAAAATTGGTTCATAGTTCTCAATGAAAATAAATGTAAAAGGCCTGAAAACAAAATCAAAAATGAATCTTATGCAGATCAAAGAGAGCCAAGTGAAAGGATCTGATTTAGAGATAATCTTATAGCCCAGGTATAACTCCATGCATGCAATTATTATGAATGTAAGACTCAAGAACTCGATCATCATTAGTGAAGAATTTTCTTTAATCTGGTTATAAAATTCTTGATAGATTTCTCGTTTTTATAGGTCTCATGAGGGACAGCATCTGCTTCCAAGAAATTATCAAATTCACTTTCACTAAAACCAAGTTTTTTTAAAACATAAGGCCTTTCAATAGCCAAATCTTCATTACTATAAGTTGGTGCTTGAAGGATTTCTAGAGCCTCTGATCGACTCATCTCATTATTTCTTATTAAACATGAAAGATGGGCTCTACGTTTATCAACCTTATATTTATTTGGTAAAACATGGGATTGATAAAATTTAGTAAATAGTGACTCGTGATGCTTACCACCATAATCTCTCCAATCATAATTTTCTTTGAGGATATTTGTAGCTTCATTTCTTTTAAAATTTACTAGATTGAGAGGTAAATGTTGTTGTATGCGCAAAAACCCTCTGTACCAAAAATTAAATTTAGTATTACTAATTTTTGGATAAGATTTCAGCTTTAAGTTTCCGTGAGATTTATGTATGTGATTTAAATTTCGAAGATCAAGTTTATCCCACCGCCAACTCTTAGGTAGCCCGTGTTCAGTTCTATAATTCCCTCCAGATAAAACATGTTTTATTCCATGACGTGAAGCTAATTGATAAATTATAGCGGTAATTGCATGGTCAGTTGGCACTTCAAGATCAATCACTGAAGCTTTAAAGTAAGATTTTTGTAAATCCTTAAATTCATTCCAGTTGATAACGTGAGTATGAAGTTTGAAATCTAACTTAGTGACTATGTTTTTGACATTCTTAACAGCAATTTCAGAATTCCAGCTATTATCTAGATGAACCACTAGCGGTCTTAATCCTAATTCTCCAGCAAGGTGGGCTACATAAGAACTATCAACACCTCCGCTCATGCCCATTATGCAATCGAACTCTTTAGAACTACCGTCTTTCTTTATTAGGTCAGAAAGTTTAGTGAGCTTTAAATTTACTTGTTCATCTGAAAGAACATAATCAGAAATCTGCTCATCAAAATCCTTACAGAAGTTACACACACCAGCCTTGTCTATAACTATTTCAGAAACTGAGTTATCGAGAACACACCTTTGACATATTGATTGCATTTGAATGTATTTCTTTAATTTTTTTTTAATTTTTGTACTAGTGCATCTGAGAAAAATATTTGATTTACTTAAGTACTTCTTTTTGTATCCATCTGGCAAATAATTCTCTACCTTCCAAAGTGATATGCATATTATCCCAAATAAATGGGTAACCATATTTTTTATCAAAAAATTCGCATTTTTCTTCTAGCTTATTACAAAAAATTTCTAATTTATCGAAGTAAGTTATTCTGCTTATCTCGCTTATTTCTTCACTTATTCTTTCAGAATACGCATAATCTTCGCTTAAAGTTTTGTATGCAAATCGTGACATTTCATCAAATCTATATCCATTTTGTGCTGAGTGCATTGCGATTGAAGAGGTTTCAGCTACTTTGAAACTACCTATGATTCTTATTTCTGTTTGTGCGGGTAAAGCTTCAGCCATCACTAATGGATTTTTCCATGACCTTTTACCCCAGTGAGCAGAGAGGATAACTATGTCTGCATCATCTAAAAGCTTACTTTTTGTAAGAAAATTATACATATTTGCACAGTTGAAATTTTGTTTCTGCGACATTGCATTTATGTTCATACATTCATCATCAAAATCTACATACCTGAATTGATATTCCTCAGCTAACGATGTACTTGAAATTGCAGAAATATAAAAATCTTTTCCTACTGAATCTCCTAAAATCAGGATTTTTTTTGTAGACAGATCAGTAAAATCTCTTTGAGAATCTTGTAAATTTGACTTCCAATATTGATTTCTTTCAGAATATTTATCATTTCTATCAAATAGAAACAATCTATTTTCAGGCTTAATTCCTGAAGTCTTTAGATCGTAAAAACCATTTGAAAAGTGACCTGATAAACCAATCACTAAAATGAATACTGAAAAGAAGGTAAACAGAGAAAATATAGTCCTCTTTGAAAATTTCTTTTTATTTCTAAATGGCGCCTCAATATATTTCCAAGAGAAGAAAGCAAGCACGAGAGAAAGTAAGGCCAAAAATATCATAAGGGGTGTAGATGGGTGTTCAAAGCTGTTGATGCGTGCAAATGCAAAAATTGGCTGATGAAATAAGTAAGCACTATAACTAATTAATCCTATTTGAACTGGCGCAGAAGAAGACAAGATCCTTCCTGTAAATGTTTCTTTATGTGAATAAACAATAATCATACAAGTTCCTACAACTGGAACCAGAGTTAAGAAAGAAGGAAACCTTGTATCATCATCAAAAAATATGATTGAAAAGCCTATTAAAATGAGTCCCATCAAAGATAGTAAATTATTTTTGATAGGTCCTTTATCTTTTATGTAAACAGCAACTATAGATCCAAATAAGAGCTCCCAAATTCTTGAAGGAGTAAGGTAAAAATTGGCTTCTGGATCTGTTCTACTTTGAAAGTCTGAAAATACCAGACTAACAGAAGCAAGCAATATTAGTAGTAAAAGTGTTTTTTGCTTTCCAAAACGCCAAAATACTATGATTAGAAGTGGAAAGAAAATATAGAACTGTTCTTCAACAGCTAAGCTCCAAGTATGAAGAAGTGGTTTCTGCTCAGAATCAGGTTCAAAATAATTGCTTTCTTTCCAAAACAATATGTTGGAAGCAAAAAAAACAACTGCAACAAGGCTCTGAGAAAAATCTCTAAGCTCATAGGGCATCATCATGAACCAAGCAAATGGTAAACAAACAAGTATTACGAAAAATAAAGCTGGAATGATGCGTCTAATTCTTCTCTCATAAAATTGGATTAGAGAAAAATTTTTTACTTCTGTTTCAGCGATAATCATCAAAGTTATTAGGTAACCACTGATAACAAAAAACACATCTACGCCTACATAACCTCCACTGAAAATAGTTACTCCTGCATGAAAAAGAATTACAGGAAGAACAGCTATAGAGCGTAGACCATCAATTTCCGGTCTATAGTTTATTGTCATTATTAAAAATTCTTTCTAATTCTTTTGAATTAGGATAGTTTGTTAAAACACCCTGACCTTTTCCTTGAAAAGAAAATAATGAACCTGCTGCTGCTGCATCAGCACCTGACTTAGTTACCAAGTTTAAATCATTTAAACTGCCTGCTCCTCCAGAGACAACAAGTGGTACTTTTATAAACTTCACTATCTCCTCTACAAAAGCTAAATCATAACCCGCCCATGTTCCATCGCGATCTACAAAATTTAAAAGCACCTCCCCAATACCAAGATCTTCAAGAGATTCAAAGAGGTCTTTGATAATTAGATGTTTACTTCTATTATCTAAATATGTAAACAATTTATATTGACCAAATAGGGTTCTCTTTATGTCTATAGATGCAATGATACTTTGAGAGCCAATGATTTCGGAGGCTTCCTTAATGATACTTGGATCATGATTAAGTACATTGTTTAAGGCGACTTTCTCAATCCCCATGTAAATTAAGTCTCTAATTTGAGAGGCATTCGTAACCCCCCCACCATAAGCTAAGGGCATAAATGCTTCATTTCTTATATCTTCGATAAGCGATAAGTTTGGACCTCTTGCATTTTTTGTAGCCGAAATATCCAATACGACCAATTCATCAACTTCCATATCATTGAATAATCGAACTGTGTTAATTGGATCTCCCAAATAAACTCTTTTATTGAACTTTATAGTCTTAACTAGACCTCCGTCCTCAACAAGCAATACAGGAATAATTCTAGGTCTCATCAGCGAAGAAATTTTTTAAAAATTTCATACCATACGTATGGCTCTTTTCTGGATGAAATTGAGCTCCATAAATATTGTCTTTTCTAACACTAGCGGGAAATCTATGCCCATATTCAGAATAACCTGAAACATATTCATCAGAACAAACTGCATGATATGAATGAACAAAGTAAAATTTTGGATCTTCATCAAAACCTTTGTAGGTTTTATCATCATCAATTTTAGAAACATAATTCCATGTCATGTGAGGAATTTTTTCTTTAAAGTCCTTATCAAATGAGTTGAACCTCTTGACCTCTCCTGGGATTAATTTTAAACCCTCTAACTCACCTTCTTCACTTTTGTCAAAGAGCATTTGCATACCTACACATATACCTAAGGTTTTGAGCCCACCTGAGATACGCTTTAATAAAACTTCTGAACTATTCTGTCTAAGAAAGCTCGAAATGCAGGTATCAAATGAGCCAACTCCAGGAATAATGCAAAAAGAAGCCTGCTCAACTTGAGAGATCTCAGAAGTAATTTCAGCTGATAATCCTATTCTATTGATTATATTTTTTATGGAAACATTATTCCCAACTCCATAGTCATAAATAATAATCATTAAAATAGTATTTTGTTTACTTATAGATTATGCTTAAAAGCAATAGATATACCGATATCATAAATACCGTCATTCTAACAAAGTTTTTTTACAAAAGTATTAGGCTCATTCAATGCGCTAAGCTTTAGATTGATTAAAGTTAACTTAGTTGATGTTTACAATTTGAAATGAAAATACTGCATGCTCCTAATAATATAACTGGAACTCCTAAGAAACTCGCTGAACTCGAAAGAGAAAAGGGTTTTAATTCTGACAGCGTTAGTACTACTGTGGTTGATATTGATGGGCCTTCGCATTTCGTTTCTAGGGATAACTTATTCGCAAAAATTTTCTTTAGAATCAAATATTTCTATCTATCCCTGACCTATTATGATGTTTTGAATTTTCACGCCGGATCCTCACTGCTTCCATTAAATTTAGACTTACCCTTTTATAGATTTTTTAATAAAAGAGTAATATTTCATTATTACGGATCAGAAGTAAGGCTTACCTCGGAGTTAAAAAAAATCAATCCTTACTATAAATTGCTTTCTCAAGATAATAAGAATTCAGAAAATAAAGATTGGCTAAAAAAGTTAAAAATGTATTGGGCTTCTATCTGGGTCGATCATGCAATTGCTCCAAAAGATGTTTATTTTTACGTCTCTAAAGTTTTCAAAGAAGAAAATATTAGCAAAATTTGGTCTGCCAATCTTCTTTCATCAGAGTATCTGGCAAAAATTGATAATATAGTTGAGCAAAAAACCTTGCCTGTAATAATTCATTGTCCTACTAATAAGGCTACCAAAGGTACTGAATTTGTACTAGGAGCAATAGAAAGATTAAAAAATAAAGGTATAAAATTTCAATTTTTTTTGATCGAAAATAAAGAAAAAGAATTTGTACAAGATTTTATTATCAATGAAGCAGACATAGTACTCGATCAATATTTAACAGGATCCTTTGGTAATTTATGTGTCGAAACCATGGCAGCTGGAAAGGTTGCTCATTGTTATCTAAATGATAACTTTCATGATAATGACAATCTTCCTATAGTAAATACAACTATAGAAAACATAGAAGAATCTCTTGAATCGTTAATTCTAAATCATGAAAAAAGAAAAGAGATATCCTTGGCTAGCCAAAATTTCATAAAAGAGAAACTTAACAACAGTAAGGTCTTTCAAGAGCTTGAAAAGATATATACTGGCAAGTAATTTAAGTTCTAGAGAGCAATTTCAAAATTAAATCCTTTGATAGGTATAAATAGAAGATAAAAATCAGAAATAAAGAAATAATTCTAAAGAGTAAAGATGTATCAGTAAAAATTAATGCGCAGAATGTCATTAATGTACAAAAGATTAAAAATATTACTATTTTTTGAAAGCTTATGACGACTTTATATTCTCTTTGCCCCAAAAGGAAGTAAAGTAATACCATAACAAATGATGCAGCCAAAGAGGATATTGCTGCCCCTGTCATTGAATAAACCGGTATCAAGAAATAATTCCCTATGATGTTTATTAATGCCACAAAGATAGAAATACCAGACATTAAAAATGTTCGTTTTGCTATACCAAGCCCTGGTAAAAAGAAATATGAATTCATTAATATAATCGCAATAGACAGTAGACCAATTATTTCACTGGAAGATGAAAATTTTTCTCCCAGTATAAAATCAACTATTTCCTCTTTAAAAAGGAAAATAAAACAAGCAAGAATTGTTCCTACATAAATTGCTTGAGTAAATATATCTCCAACGTCTTTAGATGTCTCCTTTTCTTTATAATTCGCATAAATCAGTGGCATAAAGGAATATCTAGACAAAACATGTAGTATCGCAGCCAAACTCGCAACTCTACTAGCAGCACCATAGATGCCAACAGAGTCAGATGATTCGAAGAACTGCAACATCCATCTATCAGAATAAGAGAAAACGTAAAATGCCGCGGAAGACAAAACAAGAGGTGAAGAAAAACTAAGTAGTTTAAATAAAGTTATTTTATCTAAAATTAATTTAATACTATTGTTTTGGAGAATTAAAAAAAACCCGTAAATTACTGTAAGAAAAGCAGAGGCTAGACAGCCCAATATATAGCCATCAATAGTCATGTCAGTAAGAAGTATTAAAGAAACTGGAAAGAAAAATAATGTTACGGAGCTAAATATCGACAATAAAGTGTATTGCTTGGGTTTTAAATTCCATCTCAATTGATTCTCAAGAAGCTTTTGAATAGCCAAAAAAAGCATATAAATAGCTAGAATTGCAATCATTGACTCACTAAGAATGCCATCGAAAATTGAGGATGAAATAAGTTCGGGAAATATCAAAGCAAATGCTATTGGTAAAGAAAAAGCTAGAATAGTGAATAAAATGGACGTAGAAACTATTTTGTCTTTCTCTTCTTGATTTGCCTCGGAGAAATGCCGCGCAACACCTTGTGTAATTTCGAGTGGTAATACTAAGTTTAAAAGGCTGAAAAGGACTATAACTAGTTCAACAACTCCATATTCAGCAGGACTTAAAAATCTAGTATAAAAAATTAAAAGCAGGAATCCAGATAGACGAGTAACTAAATTCGGAATCATATAAATACCCGAACTAGATAAAAAATCCTTTAACATATATTTTTAAGGATTCTTGGAAGAACCATCATGACTTAAAGCGTAATAAATCATCTTCAAAATTTTGTTGACTGCGAGGGTTAAATTTGAAAATTGAGGTCATGATTGAGGTATTACTTATTTTTCTGAGTTCTTTTTTTGTTAGTTGCTTGGTTGAAAAATATATACCTATATTGTTTGAGTAAAAAATAAAAAAGAATATAAAAAATCGATGAGCGCTAGGATAGTTAAAGCTGAGTCTACTGTTTACTGAAATAGTTCCTCTTGAAAACTTATTTTTAAGCATAAAAAATAAAGTTTCTGATGTCATTTCACAATCAGGTTCTTCATCAGATTTCAAAAATTTGTATGTAAAAAGACCCAATTCAAGAGTCAAATCAAAGTCTTTTATTCTTACAAGTAGAGAAAATTCTTCATTTGTAGGTGTTATGCAAGATTCTAAAGAATTTTTGTTCCATAAATTACTAAAAAAACTTTTATAAATCTCTTCTAATTCTTCTAGATTATTGAGCGGTATAGTTTTAATAATAGGTTTAGCCTTGTGGTGAAGGTTTTTCCAAAATTTGAGTGCTACAGTATTTTTTTCCTGCAGGTTATCAACAGGAGTTCCTATTGAAATATCCTGATCTGGAATAGGCAGTATAAATTGGGTCTCTTTAAACTCTAAAGCTTCAAGGACATGGTTGAACCAGAAATTATCATTCCAATAAAAATTTTCTTCATGGCAGTAGTAAATAAAGCTGGCAAAGAGAAGCAACTTATTCGGTTTAAGTTCAGTACAGATCTCTATATTCTTTATATCTACAAGTTGTTGTTGATGACTGGCAATCTCTACGTCTTGTTGGTTACCAGCCCAATTTGCATAAGAAAATTGAACAGCCGCGGTATCGAGGTTTTTTATTTTTTTCTTAATCTTGTTCATCTCTTCCGGCAGGTCTACTCTGGCATCGTTAATGTTTAGAAATTGCTTACCATCAGAGAATGTACAAAGAAGTGAAGAATCATAACCATCACAAATAAATAGAGTAAGTTCTATATCGCCAATTTTCTTTGGTATTGAATCTTCTAATATAATCACCTCATGGCCCTTTTGTTCTAAAAAGTTTTTTACCTTATTATCTTTTGTTTTTTGATAGATAAATCTAGTCGACTTGGAAAGATCTGTTAGGGTTGCAATCGAGAAATGATCTGGATGTTCATGCGAAATCCAAATATAGTCAAAGTTAAGCTCATTTATGTCGTGAGATTGATCATGAAGCAAAGCCCACCCATCTTGAAAAGCCAAACCTTTATACCAAGGATCACATAGAATTCTAGTATCTTTATCCTTAATTAATACTGAGCTATGGTTTATAAACTGAATAGAGGGCATATTTATTGAATAGCCTCCTGGAGTGTTGTCACAACTTTTTTTGCTTCTTCGGGTCCATAATCTTCTGAAAATGGAAGGGCAATAGCCTGTTTATCTAAGTATTTAGAATTATCAAGATCTGTTTGGTCACCATATTTATTTTTATAAAATTCTAGAGAAATTAAGGAGTAGGTTCCTCTAATTGCATTAATGCCTTTTTTATTCATCATCTCGAGAACTTCAGATCGATTTATCTTCTTATTTGGGAACACAAGAAAGGTTTGCCAATTATGACCAGGAGAATTCTCAGGAATTGAGAAATCATCCATTCTTGATAAAAGATTAAAGTACTCGTCTTTAAATTTCCTTCTTTTATCGATTCTATCATCTAGCTCTTTTAGTCCAAAAGATCCTAAAATTGCTTGGGTTTCTGTCATGCGATAATTTAGCCCTGGAAACTTGAAATCTGTCATATCAGCTTTAAATCCGTGATTTAAGTATCTCCTTAAATTTTCTGCATAAATATCATTATCAGTACAAACCATCCCCCCTTCTCCAGTTGTCAGAACCTTTCTCGGATGAAATGAAAAACATGAAATATCTGAGAATGTACCTGCTTTTTTGTCATTCACTGAAGAACCAATAGCGCAAGCAGCATCTTCAACCAGAAGCAGATTGTAATTTTTTTTTAATTGATTAAGTTGAGTTAAGTTCATCGGATGCCCATGTTGATGAACAGGCATAACAACTTTTTTACCTGAGTGGTTTTTAAATCTCTCAAGGGTTTCTTCAAGTTTAGATAAATCCATACAATGATTTTCTAAACTTACGTCTATAAAGATAGGTTTTGCACCAATAATTTCGACTACATTGACTGTTGAGGGCCAAGTGAAGTCGGGTAGAAAAACATAATCCCCTTGTTTTATTTCCAGTGCCAAAAGCGCTAAGTGCAAAGCTGCAGTTCCAGAAGAAACAGCAAGAGAGTGTTTAATTCCAAGATATTTTGAAAATTCACTTTCAAAATTCTTACAATTTTCACCATAAATTAACTGATGTTTTTCAAGCGACTCACTAACTTTTTGAATTGCCTCTTCTGGTAAATAAGGCCTATACAAGTAAATCATTAAATTAAATTTCGTTGAACATCTCTGGTAATGGATCAAGCTTATCGAGGTTTTCTGTAATCCACTCTGAAGTTCGAATTAAACCATCTTCTAAATCAATTTTAGCCTCAAATTGTATTAGCTCCTTTGCCTTATCAACATTAGGTATTCTTAGTTCGATATCATTAGACAAAGCTTCTTTAAAAATAATTTCTGAAGAAGAGTTGACCACTCTGCATATAGTTTGAGCTAATCCAAATATAGTTGTTACAGCTCTAGCGTTCCCTAGATTGAAAGATTCACCAATTGCATTATCATCTGAAAGACATTTCAATAATCCTTCAACCATATCATCAACATATAACCAAGCTCTTATTTGTGAACCATTTCCAAATACTAAGAGAGGTTCATTTTTTAATGCTTTTCTTAACATAACAGATATTGCACCTTCACCTACTTGTCCGGGACCATAAACATTGAAAGGTCTAACAGTACAATTGGGAAGCTTATATTTTTTATAATAAGCATGAGTAAGATGTTCTCCCGCAAGTTTACTCATTGCATATGTCCATCTGGCAGCTCCGACTGCACCTATCTCTGCACTATCTGTCTCTTCAGAATTAAGAGCATTGGAACCAAAAACTTCCGATGTTGAGAACTCTATAAACCTTTCTATTGTGGGCGATTCCTTTATTGCCTCTAGAGCATTTGCTGTGCCCAGCATATTCACCCGAAGTGTATTAACTGGATCTTTAACGGTGTTGTCTATTCCAGCAACTCCAGCAGCATGAATAAATAGTTGAGCGTCTTTTGAGCCCTTTTTTAGATTGTCTATATCCAACACATCTCCCTTGATAATTCTTATATTTGGATGATTGCCATAGTGAGTATGTTGCAAAGCATTTCGATTAAAATTGTCATAGACTGTAATTTCGTTTTCATCAACTAGTTTTCCAATTAGTGTTGAGCTTATAAATCCCGCACCACCAGTAATAAATATTTTTTTATTTTTAATCATTTTTTAAATTCGTTTAGCACACTTGTAATCTTTTCTAGTTCACTTAATTGAAGATAAGGATGCATGGGAATACTAAGGACTCTCTTACAGAGTTTCTCCGAAAGTTCTAGGTTATCCGCTACGCCATCTTTGAAAGCCAATTGCTTATGAAGGGGAATCTGATAGTAGACACCAGAGGGTATGCTATCTTCATTGAGATAACTTATCAATTCGTCTCTAAAATCTGTTTGTATTGTATAAAGTGCATAAACACTTTGATGACCATCAGCTATCTTTGGTTTAGTTATCAATTCATTGGTTATCAAGGAGTCGTAAGATGATGCTATAGAATTTCTGAAATCAATTTCTTCATTGAAAATAGATAATTTTTCCAAAATTATAGCGGCTTGAAGTGTATCGAGTCGGCTATTAACTCCTAGTCTAACGTGTTCATATTTCTTTTCTTGGCCATGAGTACTTATTTGACGTGCTAGATGGCCAAGATCATCATTATCAGTAAATATTGCTCCACCATCCCCAAAACATCCCAAGGGTTTAGTTGGGAAAAAACTTGTTGTTGCAATATCAGTAAAAGAACATGATCTTTTATCATCTATTTTTGCACCAAAACTTTGTGCTCCATCTTCTAGGACAAAAAGATTATTTTTTTTAGAGAATTGGTTGATGGAATGATAATCTGCGCATTGACCATATAAAGAAGCTACAACCATCCCTACAGTCTTATCGGTTATTCTCTGTTTTGCATCATCAAGGTCAAAATTGAAAGTTCGTTCATCTACATTGACAAAAACTGGTATGGCTCCTAAAAGAGAAATAGGCTCTGCGGAAGCTGCAT
>MDTA01202615.1_pt1 | contig 13131 bp, 8 predicted proteins | sample 811151 | NCBI WGS metagenome assembly MDTA01 (sample SAMN05326648, study PRJNA326480) | marine metagenome | isolation source: seawater | place: Indian Ocean: South | collected 2010 | reverse complement strand
TAGACAACCTCTAAGCCTCGTTGAACACCGTCGAGAATACGACGGCTGTGTCGGTGGTTTTCTTGATGAAATCCTCCGGTGTACAGGTGACCGTTTCGGGTGAACAGGTCAACGAGTTGTTCCAGTTGATACCATGCGGTGGCAACGAACAATGCGAAGATGTCAAGTCAACTGCTGATGTTTTGCTCAACCAAAGCCAATCATTGGACGGCTCTTTCTGGGACCTCCTCAACGACCCAGACGCTTTCGGCCTACCTGGTTCACAGCAGAGTCAAATTTTCCTCTTGGACGTGTTTTATGCTTCGTTGACCAAGGAAACCCGTGAAATCTTTGTCAGCGAGGATTTCAGTCGTTCGCTCATCTATGTTGACATGCCGTTCATCCCTGTGGCCGACACCGCCAAGAGCGTAGATTCAGTGAACGAAAAAGCCGCCACCTTCCAAGGTCGCTACGGGGAAACAGCGGAGGAGTTGACCGGTGTCGCTGCAACCGCTATTGAAGTCAACGAACTCATCGTCGGCTCTCAGTGGACTTCCCTTGGCTTTGCAATTATCTTGACCCTCATCACCCTCGCAATTGTGTTTAGGGACATACGATACTCAATTTGGACCACCTCGCCGGTGATTGCCACGGTGGCTTTGCAGTGGTTGGTCATGTGGAGAATGGACGTGCCGTTATCGTTGGTCACCGTCATGATCGGTTCCATTTTGGTCGGTGTAGGCGTGGACTTTTCCATTCACATCGCGAACAGAATACGCGAACTTGGAGGTGGCATCCAAGCGATTCGTAGCGCAGCAGTGGGCACTGGAATGTCACTCTTTGAGGCTGCTGTGGTCACCTCGCTTGGCATGTTCACTGCATACGATATTCCGATTCCCGAAATCACGCCGTTCATCACGGTTATCCTTATTTTGCTCTGGGTTGCTGCTGCCAGTGCACTCATCCTCTTGCCGGCCATCTTCATCACCCTCGAAAAGATGGGTATAGGGGCAGTCAGTGGAAGCAATAACATGGCGAAGAAACTCGGATTGATTCGTACCGCTTCCGTGTCAGAAGACGTGATGGAAGCTGCGTTGATTGACGATGTCGTCGATGCTTGGTGAGCGTTGAGTCCATAGACCCCTTTGGTCTCCCAAGGACCATGAACCACTGGTTGATGAAATCAGAACTGGATGTCTATCCGTACAGTCAGCTCGTTGCAGACGGTTGGACTCATTGGGATGGTGTAAGGAATTACCAAGCCCGAAACATGATGAGGGACGCCATGAAGGTGGGTGATTTGGTGTTGTTTTACCATTCGAACACAAAACCCCCTCATGTGGCAGGCGTTGCTCGAATCACACGTGAAGGGTACGGTGATTTCACATCTTGGGACGCTTCCAGCAAATACTTTGACGAAAAATCAACGGCAGAAAACCCACGTTGGTTCATGGTTGACATTGAACCGGTTTGTGAGTTGAACATGGTCCCGCTTCAGGACATGAAGGACAATCCAAATTTGGACGGAATGCCGCTTTTGCAACGTGGGCAGCGCCTTTCAGTACAACCGGTTACAGAGGAACAATTTGCCGAAGTTCTGCGCATGGCGGGCGTGGATGCCGCTGATTTGTGAACAGGTGATGTCATGACCGAACCGGTGCCAGTGTCTTCTCGAGCAGCCAACATTGAGTATGCGATTCGGGATGTGGTGGTTCCTGCCGTCCAACTTGAAGCAGAGGGGCATGAGATCATCAAATTGAACATTGGTGACCCCATCGCTTACCCGGGTTTGCCCACCCCGCCTCACATGGTTGAGGCCTATGTGGAAGCGTTGAGGGACGGAAAAAACGGCTATTCTCCATCCTATGGCCTACCACAACTTCGGGAAGCCATCGCCAATGATGAGCGACAAAAGGGATGGGATGCAACCCCCGATGACATCTATGTCTGTCATGGAGTTACCGAGGCCTTGCAACTGATTTTTGCAGCCGTGCTCGAGGAAGGCTCCAAGGTGCTCGCTCCGGGGCCTCATTATCCTCCATACATGGCCTACCCCCAAATGTTTGGTGCGAAAACCGTCGAATATCAACTGCACCAAAACGATGGATGGAAACCTGATTTGTCAGATATATCTTCCAAGATGGACGATGATGTTCGGTTGCTGGTGTTGATCAATCCCAACAATCCGTGCGGCACGGTGTGTGGTCCTGAGGATGTGGATGAACTGTTGGCCATCGCTCGAGCCTATCCGAATTGCATTGTGGTCGCCGATGAAATTTACGATGGTTTGGATTTCACCGGCCGTCATGTATCGGTAGCGAGTCGGAGTTCGGATGTTCCTGTGATTTCGCTTAACGGCGTTTCCAAGGTCTATTACGCGCCTGGATGGCGTATTGGCTACATGGCGTTGCACGACCCATCGAATCGATTGAGCCTTGTTCGCGACGGTCTTGAGCGCCTTCTTCGTTCAAGGCTCTGTGCTTCCACGCCCGCTCAACTTGGTTATCTGGCCGGTTTGACCGGTGACCGTTCATGGATGGAAGGGTACAGCAAGAAGGTCATGAAGCAACGGGACCATTGCCTCAGACGAATTGCTGGTATTGAGGGATTGGAAGTGGAGCAACCAGGCGGTGCGTTCTACATGTTCATCCGTCTAACCGATGAACAGTGGGCGGCCGACGACAAAGCCTTCGTTTTGCGCCTACTCCACGAAGAACATGTCCTCCTCGTTCATGGAAGTGGTTTTTCTCCAGAACTCGGCAAAGGCCATGTCCGCCTCGTTTATTTGGCCGATATTGAGGTCCTTGACGAAGCGTTTGACCGAATGGAACGATTCCTTCAAAAGCATCGCTCCTCGGATAACATGTCGTAGGAGAATTCATCAATCCCTAACAGGAGCACTGGAAACATGAGCCGTGTGCAAATGCTTGGCTTCGCCATGGTTTGTGCTTTGGCGGGTGTGTCAAATGCATCTGCTGCTTCGGTAACCACCGCTTCGGAAGTCTCTGTTGCAACCCTCGCACCACTTCTCTGTGCATTGGTTATCGCCTTTTTTGTGCGCCGATGGTTCATCCCACAACAGTTGAAGAATTTACAAGTGGCCTTTGAGATTGAGGATGACCTTTACGAAGTCCATCGAATCACTCGAACATTACGAGATTCGAGGCGTTTACTCAAAGCCGGACGTGTCGGTTATGGTGTCCTGCTGTACATGATGGGCTTGACCGGCGTGCTGATTCTCATCGCAGAACTGTTGTTCAATGCTGCAGTTTTCGCACAGTTTAACCTCTACATTATTTCGGCTTTGATTTTGATTCCTGTCCTTATCTCCCCTTGGGAAACGCTCAACAGTCAACTCGCTGGTCGGCAACGAGAAGTCCGTTCTTCGGTCAGCGCCGACCTTATTCGCCGCATCTTTACGCTCGCCTTTCTCGTCATCATCACGCTCTTGGTGCTTGCCTATGGTCTGCAATTGAACGGGACCCTCACACCGACATGGATCGCCTTTGCTATGCTGACGTTTATGGCACCGACAATTTTCGCATACGGCCGAATCATGGGCGCATCTTGGAACATGCTGCTCATCAACAAATGGCGCACCACACGTGGACGAAAAAACCCCATCGACCCGGATAAGAATGGATTCATTGGGCGTTTGTTCTCTTTCCTCTTGGTTCTCTTCCTCTTGACCATGCCCATCACGGCACTCAACGGTATTTTGACGGTGTTCTATGTCATGGTGAACAATCCACCCAATGCAGAAGAGGTGTTGAATTATGGTGGAATCATCGGCTACTCCATTTTCGTACGCATTGACTTGATTTCAGAGATTCTTTTCCACTGGGAGTTCATCAAAGCCTTGCCTCAATTCCTCTCGTTGTACCTTACGCTCAACATCGCCATTGTCGGGTTGGCGTTTATTTTTGAACTGACACGGAACTTGATTCTTGGTGGGCAATCCTTTGGTGGAATGTTTGGCGTAATTTTGGACACACCTCGTGAGATACGAGCAGAAAAGGCAGCGCAAGCGAGACAACTCACCTTTGCCTTTGCTGGATTTTCAGGGTATACGGTGCTGTTACTGATACTGGTATGTTACAAAGAATTTGGCGGATTGATGCCGTTTACGAGCACACTGGAAGCGAATAATTTCGACGAAGAGATGCGATTGCTGACCGTTTGGCTGTTCATCGCCGTGGGCCAACTGGTTTTCTTGATGACTTGGTTGCTTTCCATCAGTCGTTTTGGTCATCTTCGCAACCTCCGTTTTGATTTGAATCCCGATGAACGCCGAGAAGGAGCGGTTCTTCTAGAAGGAGGAGATAAGCTCCAAAACTTGGTAGAAAACGCTGCCTACAACGAAGATTTGGATATGCTTATCCGAATACAGACGCATGATTTCCCGGGTGATCAAGCGCTCATTCGGCAGGAACAATCCCGCGCTGCCATGTGGGAAAAAGCCCTGCGAGGCCTCTGGCCCGAGGCCATTGAAGCGAGTCGTAAACTTCTGGCGCAAACTGGAGGCGATAACGATGAGGCACGTATGATCATCGCTACAGGGTACATGGCACTACGTCGCCTTGATGCTGCTCGGGAGGCGCTTCACGGACTTCAACAACCCGAGGGGTATGACGAGCCCGAAATTCTGTCCTTCATTTGTGAATGGTTGGACCCGTGGAACGGCTCTGTCACTGAAGACGATTTGTGGGATTGGGAAAACAACTCGACCATTGACTATCTCCAACTTTTGCTGAACATGATGCGTGCATGGAAACCCCAGCCCAATGAAATGATGGTCCACAACGACAAGATTTCACAAACTGGACAACTTTCGATGGTCGCACTGCTTCGGGCTCAGCGCTTGTATGATGAAGCACTTGAGTTATCCCTGACGTTGGTACGTGGCGACCCCACAGGTGTACGGCCTCGCCTGGCCGTTGCCCTGTGTCTGCTTGACACGGGCCAGTGGCACGACGCAAAGACCATCTTAGACGAACTGATCAAAAGCGATAGCAAGGACCCGCGCGTCTTGGCCCTCGCTGTTATCTTTGGCTACGGTACCAAAGGCCGCGAACACATGGAGGTCTCGTTGGTTCTTGATGACGAAAAGGAAACCAAGAAATGGATGGATGCGGCTCCCGTCAATGCTTATGCGGCCCTCCTCCAAAAGGGTGGATTGGATGAGGCGGTCAATGCCAACGTCATGATCGTTGCACACGAGGCGACCCGTCGTGCCATGCCTCCTCGGTTTTCTGCGGGTGTCCTCTCCAATATTTTCCAATACCTTGTGCTGATTCCAATGTACTTTGTTCTCGGAATCTTGACCTTCCAAGAAGTGGGCCAAACTGAGGGCTTGTCAGTTCTTAGTGGATTGCTCTTCCTGCACTACTCCTATCGGCGCATCATGCGGCAACAAGAACACCAAATCAAGCATCGAGACCAACGTGGCATGATCAAATACGCTCGGAGGATGAGGCGCTTCAAAGCCACGCCACAAGCAAGTAACATTCCGATTGGAAACCATTTGCTTCTCGGTGGAATTTTGGTTACAGTCAACGGTGTCGTTCTTGACATCGGTTTCCCCGCATGGTTGTTTGAACGGTTACCAAAGGAGCCGGAAAAGCGAGTTCGCCAACGACTTCGACGCCGAGCAGTCGCTATTGAGAAAGGCCGAACACCTCGGGTTTCTCCGCTCGGTAAGGCTTGGTGGTTGAAGCGTCCGAAAGAACACACAGAGACGGGGCCCATGCTTGAGCGCAACATCGGGCCGGTGGCTTATCGTGGGCGAACGAATTACATGCGTAAGAAAGAAGCGCAATCACTCAACGATGCCGCTCAAGGAAAGGAGACGCCACTCCAGAAGCGGTTCATTCCACGAAACACCATTCGCAGTGAACGTTCGTGAACATGCGGCCAGACTCCCTCAAACGAGGGTTCAAAGACTGTCCATTGAAGTTCATGACATGTCCAAGGTCCCAGGTGGTTGGGGTGCGTCAAAAGAACATCTGAAACTTGCCGATGACATCCTTGCAGCAGTCCGCTCAAGTGGAGATTTGTATCGCAACGGCTTGGGAATGATCGCCTCTGAAAACATCATCTCACCTGCTGTCCGAGACATTGTTGGCAGCGACCTACATGGTCGGTATGCGGAGGGGCTACCAGGAAAACGGTACTATCAAGGATGCGATGATTTTGACACCATCGAAGCCTTGGGGATAGAACTCGCACAAGAGGTGTTCAAGGCACCCTTTGCCAACATTCAATCAACCTCTGGAACGGTCTCAAACATCGGAGCACTGAAGGCGCTTGCAAAGCCCGGAGATGCCATCACGGCGGTATCAACCGCTGACGGGGGCCATATCTCCCACGCCCGAATGGGTGCAGTGGGACTACGAGACCTCAACCTAACGACCTATCCCTGGAACGAGGAGCGAATGGAGCCAGATATCGATGCTGCCTGCAAAACCATTCGTGAGGTCCAACCAAAGGTCGCGTTGTTTGGGCAATCGGTGTTCCTTTTCCCAACACCTTTGCAGGAAATGGCTGATGCCGCCAAGGAAGTAGGTGCTTCGGTCATGTACGACGGAGCCCACGTTTTGGGCTTGATAGCTGGTGGTCAATTTCAAGATCCTCTCCGTGAAGGGGCCGACCTGATGACAGGTTCAAGCCACAAAACCTTCCCCGGTCCTCAAGGTGGGTTTTTGCTGTCTTCTTCCGAAGATACGACCTTCCAACGTCGGCTCAATACGGCAATGTTTCCCGGTGTATGCTCGTCCTATCATCTGCATCATGTTGCGGGCAAAGTGATGGCCTTGGCCGAGTTCAAAGAATACGGGGAGGCGTATGCAAAAGACACTGTGGCCAACGCCCAAGCCTTCGCTTCTGCTCTTGCAAGCGAGGGCTTTGATGTGCTAGCAGAAAGCAGAGGCTACACGGCATCTCATCAAGTCTTGACCCGCCACGGCGATCTTGATTCAGGGGCCGGAGCGAAAGCAGCGCAAAGCCTCGAAGAAGCCGGTATCATCACCAACATGAACATGCTACCGGGTGATACCAAAGCACTCGCTCCTTCTGGACTACGCTTGGGTGTTCAGGAATTGACACGCGTAGGATTTTCCATCCAAGACATGGAAGAAGTGGCCCGGTTTTATGCCCGAGTGTTGTTGCACGGTGAAGATCCTGGTGCAGTCAAAAAAGATGTTCATGCTTTGAAAGCGGACCACCAAACCATCCGTTATTGTTTCAACGAAAGCGAACGAACGGGTTATCCAGAGTAGGTTGGAACGCTGATGAGCGAGGAATTTTCCGATGTGAACCCATCCTTCATGTTTGGTGATGACGGGTTTTTTCTCGACCCGTTTGGTCAACCGTGTGTATTGATGGGTGTCGTTGAGTTTTCGAAATTCTGCCATCATCTCGATGCTTTGTTTGAATCACCGCTTGGTCGGAAACTCATTTATGCGGCTACAGATGCCGAAGAACGGATACTTTCGACCCACACGAGCGTTCAATTTGGCCGATGGTTCGGGAAATCTAGAGCGAAAAAACGTCTCCAAAAACGAGCGATGGAGATGGGCTGGGGTGAATTTCGTGAGGTCTCAATTTCTACTCCGGCCCATGATGGGCTGGCCGTGGGATTCTCTCTGGCCCACCACGAGCACATCTCACAGCAACGAGCGACTGTCCAATGGAACCAAGTCAGTGCAGACTTGATCCATTTGGATTTCTCTGCAAAAAATGAGAACATCACGCCTGCACCCTCTCCTCCTCGCCTTCCTTGGTTCGGCTCAGAGCACCAAGGACTTTCATCAAGTCCTCTCAATCTTGAACTCGACAGGAGGTCTTCTTCGTTCTTCAACGGTGATGAGCGTTCCTTTTTCCTCCCGACTCATGTTTTCTTGCACTTGTTTGGTTCACTTTTAGGCAGACCCCTCTCAGAGGATTTTTCTTCTCAATACAGCCTTGAAGTTGAGGAAAGCGTGGATCATGCTTCGACATTCCGTGCTGTAATTTTTGCTGCTAGCCAGGCTTTTCAAGCAAATGAACGCCCAGTCTATGTTCAATCAGCGAGCGATTGGGAGGGACATTTTGCGGATCGATTGACCAAGAGGGGTTTTGGCAAGGTACGCGTTGAAAAAAGCATTCTTGACGAGGACATATCCATTTTTTCAGTTCATTCGCCTGTTGCACCTGTGGCGATTGGTTTGCTGATTGGAATGTGGCATAGGGCCCACGGTGTGTTCGGCGAGGTCAAGATAGAAGTTGACTCAGATGCTCTCCTCGTCAGCATCTCACCTCGTCGTGTAGATTATACCTAATTTTCCTAACAAAACCGGTGCACGCCACGGTTTTGAGTTGCTCAATTGTGGTCAAGGTTCATAACCGAATCAACGCCTCGGTGGAATTGCACAGCGGTGCCGGGTGTTACACATGAGTCTCAACCACAACCAAATGGCGTATGTAGCCATCGTTTCAACCTTGATTTTTGGCTCCCTTTTCGTGGGTGTTTCCGGTTTCTTCCAAACCAGTGAAGACATCGGTGGCTTCGAAAGTGCGGTTGAAGAAGACATCCGTGGTGAATCCGAGTTGATGTCCGCTGCTCTCGACACCGACGGGGACGGTCTTTCTGACAAACTTGAGGAAACTCAGTACGGTACCGACGTCAACGACCCGGATACCGATAATGACGGGATGAGTGATGGTTGGGAAGTTCAGCACGGGCTCAATCCACTTGACAACGGGGAATCCGAGGATTTGGAGATAGACCCAACACAGAACGAGGATTCCAGTGATGCACAAGTTGAGAACGAAACGGATTCATGGCCAGACCCAAGTCAAGGCCCCAATGGTGATCCCGACCGAGACGGACTTACCAACCAAGCCGAACAAGAACTCGGCACAGACCCACAACGTGCAGACACCGATAACGACGGACTGAACGACCGCTGGGAATCGCTCTACACGATCAGCGTTCAAACCCCCGGTGGTGAAGTGGTTTTGTTCAACCCGCTGGACGGTAACTGGGATTGCCTCCTCCTCGACCAAGCCATGGTCGATGCGCTCGAGACACGGTTCAACGGAGAAGACGGCATGGCAGACTGGGATGAGCTCGCCTCAAACGGACGTCATTCCTGCGACATGGTTCTGGACACCGATGATGATGGCCTTGCCAACTTCGAAGAAGAAGCATTTGGAACGAACCCCACGGCACGAGATTCAGACATGGACCTCATCGATGATATCGTCGAGGTAGCCAATGTGTCCATCGCTCTCTACACCGGCCTAGGTGAAAACTGTAACGAACCGCTACTTGACCCCCTGCCCCACATTGGGCCATTCTTTGGTGTTGAGCGAAACTGGTTCCTGATGGACATGGACGGTGACGGTCTTCTCAACGGCCCATCTGATTGGGACACCGACGGCGACGGCATGCCCGATGGTTTCGAATTTTGCTATTCCGACGCCTCCATGGCGCCGAGCGCAGCCTATGTCCTCAACCCCGCTAACGCATCGGATGGCTACGGGGACTGGGATGAAGACGGCATGAACAACCTCGAAGAGTATCAGGTTGCTCAAATCTTTGGTGAGGGCAACTTCACCTCTCCATGGCTTGAAGACACCGACCAGGATGAAATGCCTGACCAGTGGGAAGCTTCCAACGGCCTCCACCCACGTTCCGCTCTCAACCGAGATCAAGATCCCGACATGGACGGATACGACCTTGATGCTGACGGCGATGTCATGTACAGTGAATTGGAAAACACCGCCATCGTTCACACCGTTGATGTTGTTCTCGGCCAGCAAGTTTCAGCCAACCAACAGGTGGCATCGGCCCGTGTTACGCTGGCCGGTGGTAATCAGCAAGTGATTCCCATGCGTGCCCCAGTTGATGGCTACGTTTACGAGCTTAATGTCGTCCTTGGCCAAAGCATCGAATCCCGTCTGTTCAGTTGGATGAACATCGTCGAAGAAGAAGAGCGATTTACCAACGTGATGGAGTACAAAGCCAACGATCGAGACCAAGACGGTATTCTGGACGGTCGCAGCACCAACCCTCTCAACGCCGACACCGATTCCGATGGCCTCATTGACGGAATTGAAGTCATGGGCTGGGAAATTCTGGTCGTTAACCGTGGTGTCCAACCCACTTGGGTGACCTCCGACCCTGGTTTGTACGACACCGATGCTGACGGTCTTTCTGATTACGATGAATTCTCGTCCACTTGCAACCTTGGTGGCTCAAACGCTTCCAATCCTGACACGGACTCGGATGGCTTAACTGACCTTGAGGAAGCCGGTGACAACTTCATGTGGGAAGGCGAGACTTACTCCACCAGCCCTTGCATGTTCGACACCGATAACGATGGGCTGGAAGACGGTGAAGAAGTCGTTGCAGGTGCTGACAACTTCTTGACCCACGCCAACAAATCCGATACGGATGATGATGGTCTTATTGACGGACAAGAAGTCCTCTTCGTCCCTCGTCCGTTCCAAAACCCCACCAACCCGCTTCTCAACGATACAGATGCAGACGGCATGCTGGACGGTTGGGAAATGCAGGTGAAATCCGCAGAGGATAACACCAATTCACACAGCCTTTGGGTGGCAACCTCCACATGGGAGCGACCTGGGTGTGAACCAACACAATCGAATTCCTGTACCATGCAACCAGGTGGTTATGTGTGGCAGAATTGGCTCGGTGGCTTTGCTCTTGAACCTAAATTCCAAGTCAGTGAAATGAACTTGACAGGTTTCCAAATGCCATCAAACAGTCTGTGTGATGGATGTAATGGACGTTGGGCTTTGGACCCATCACTGAGCTCGCTCAAAGACGACACCTTTGACGTCGACAACGACACGCTCGCCAACGGCATGGAGGCCCCAGACCGTTGGGATACCAACCCTGTGGACGACGACACCGACGGTGACCTTCTCCCTGATGGTTGGGAAGTTTACTACTCTCAACTTGCCTTTGAAACCGGTTTGGCAGACAACGAAACCGTTGGTGTTTACGGCGCCCGTGGTGTGATGGACCCCTCGATGCCAGACAGCGATTTGGACGGAATCGAAGACGGCTTTGAGGACCCAGATAATGACGGTCTCAACCGCAGTGGTCTCATCAAGCGATATTGTCCCGGCTACAATGATTCCACCAATTCAGAATGCAATATCGACCCCGATACACCTGATGGACAGCGCTTCTACGATAACCTTGAGAATTACACCAATTACGAGGAAATGCAAAATGGCACCAATCCAATCACCAACGATACAGACGGTGATGACTGGAACGATGGACCTGAAGTGTATTACCAAGACCACGATGATGACGGTATGGCGACTGGATGGGAGTATCACTTCCAATTTGACCCGTATGATGGTGCCGATCGCATGGTGGATACCGATGGTGATGGACACGTGAACTTCTGTGAGTACAAGTGGGATACCAACCCCAGAAACCCAGTGTCCTACCCCGGACAGGGTGAGTTGTGCGACCCGTTCAGTGATTGATGGCGATGGAACAGATGAAGTTCAGCAAAAAAGGCACGATGTGCTTGATGGTGAGCCTTCTGTTGTTGAGCATTGCGTCCTTAGACGCACAGGCGACCCATACGGGACAGAACAACGCGGCCAATGCTATTGATTTTGACGCTTCTAACGGTGTTCAGTTTCTTGATGTTCTCAACCTTAGCGGCACATCAAATGCACCGTTGAGGAATGCGAGCTGGTCGATTGTCAACATCTCTGGGCAAACCCCGACCACCTTGCTCAATGGGCCGTTCTTGACTTCCGTTCAACCCGTTTCTGAGGATCAATTTTCTTGGAATTTGGTGGTTGATGTCCCCAATGTAGAATGTACATGTTTTGTTGAAATCAACATCGATGACGCTTCGGTCGAACCCATTTCGTCTCGCCTCATCGTCTACCTAGGAATCAACCATCATCGACCTGTCTTCAGTCACGAACTCGATTCCATGCCTGGACCTGAGTCATCAACGATGTCGGAAGGTGATGGTCATGTTGCTATACTGGCATCAGAATTGAACATCTCTTTTGGTTTGGTTTCTCCACCTGCTAGCAGCACCATTGTCAGCGTATCCGCTCTTGTTTGTCCCGCACCTTTCGGTGTATGTACGGTTACGCCGGTTGAAGTTGATGTTCCGTTCACCTTTGACTACGAAGGTCTGCACCTGACCATCAATCCAGATTCACTCCAACTGGATGAAGGTTTTTGGCAGTTTGATTTTACTGCGAAGGATTCACTTCTACGAACAACGGGTGTCATGAGGACAGTTTTCCTTCACGATACACAGCCACCAACTGTTTCATTGAGCCTCGATGCGACGGTGAACGAGCGCGAATCGTTGAATGTCTATGCCAGCCTTGATGATGGATACACCGGTGCCACCTACCTCATGACCTGGGCCATTGAAGGGGTGAACGGGGAGCGCCGAGCACCTTCGTCAGATGAATTTGTGAGCGAGGACCATATACTGCTGAATTTGACGGAGCAAGGCGTCTACACGGTTCATCTCTCTGTTCGAGACCGTGGTGGATACTTCGCACAAGCATCAGAATCCTTCACGGTGTTGAACCTTCGGCCAACGGCTCAAATCACCATCGACGGGCTCATACTCGATGATATGGGCCAATTGAGTTTTGAACTTGAAGAAGGTTGGGAATTGAATGCCAGCCAAAGTTTTGACAATGAAAATGTCGACTATCTTTGGGTCATCAACGACGACCGTTCGGTTCGTGGTACATCCACACTGGCTTCTGACCAACTGTCTGAACCGGGTTTGCATCGAATTGAGTTGATTGTGTTTGACGACGATGGTGCAACTCATTCGACCGTGGTCGAGTTGGAGATTCTAGCGACGACAACAATGGATGAGCAACAAGTTCCACTCCCCGTCTTGATTTTCCTGGCTGGCATCATCGCCACCGTCTTGGTTCTCCGTTCGAGAAAAACCCCTTCTTTGGACCTTCCAAAATGGAGTTCTTCGAAATCTCAACATGAAGTGCAGACAATGGAGTTCGGTCAACGAACGGATGCAACGATTGAAGAAGACGAACCCCGAGGGTGAAGCATGTTCGCAGAGGCCATGGCGAGGTTGCCAACCCGTCCAGCGCAAACGACCATCCAAGAAT
>MDTA01009594.1_pt1 | contig 13135 bp, 13 predicted proteins | sample 811151 | NCBI WGS metagenome assembly MDTA01 (sample SAMN05326648, study PRJNA326480) | marine metagenome | isolation source: seawater | place: Indian Ocean: South | collected 2010 | reverse complement strand
TAGTATTTTTTTCTTTCCAAAAGATGGGTGGTTTAAATTTGGAAATGGCATTCTCAACGTTTTTTTCAATTTTAATTTTATTATGTAGTTTGAGCAACCGTTTTAATTTTATTAGAAAAATTCTAAGTATCAAAATGCAATCTTCATTCACAAAATTATTTTCATTTAAAATATTTAAAGTTTTCTTTTTATTTTTAGATAAAGATGAATCTACAAGTTCAGATACGCTAAAATCCTCAGCCAAATTGGTTAGTTTTAAAATTTCCTCTGAGTTAATTGATTTTTTATTTTGGCAGAATAGTTCTATTTTATTAAGTTCATTATTTAAATTTATTCTGTCGCCGCTTGCACGTCCAATTATTAAATTGATATTTTGATTCGAGATACTTATTTTTTTATCTCGAAAGAATTTTTGAGCAATAAGACTTAACGTTTGAACATTATCTTCATAAAATGCTACGCAAATTGTATTTTTTTCCTTTTCGAAATATTTTCTTACTTTCGATTTTTTATCAAGTACACCTGAAATTAATATGAATGATAGATTATCCATATTATAATTTATTATTTCTTCAATAATTTTTAATATTTTGTCTGAAACCCTTGAGATTATTACAAGTTTATCATTCTCAAAAAAAGACTTTGTTAAAAGGTTTTCCTTAAAATTTTCTTCATTTTTAAGTATTTCGTCTTCCTCATAATTATAAACATTTTTTGAGAGAAGAGGCCTTAAATTTAAATTTATTGTTTCTTTAATCAGACCATTATTATTTCCATATAGCAAAAAAAATTTTTTGTTAACTATTTTTTCTTTTTTTAAATCAAAATATTTTAAGATCATTTATAAACTAATAAATATTATTAATTCCTCGATAATTTTTTCCACTAGATTGTTTTCAACTTGATTCTGATATTCAGCTAAATCAAACTTATTATCTAAATTACCATAAGAAAAATCCTCCATGAAAACTTTCTTTTTGAGAACTTTTTTGTCTGATGAAATAACAACCGTTAGATTTACTGTTGTTTTGAAAGAAGTTATTTGCCCTTTATTGTTTTTTGAAGTAGCAGAAATTTCTTTTTTACTTTCCAATGATATTCTATTCAAAGAATTATCACTTGAATTCTCTTTAAATGATAGGGCTGAGATAATTTTCCTATTAATTTCATTGTCACCAGTTAAATTGATTTTATTAAAAATAAAATTATTTTGGTTTTCTAATGTAAACAATGGTTGGTAACCACAAGAGGATAAAAGAAATAAAAGAAATATAAAATATTTTTTCATCATTAAACTATAAAATTTATTAACCTATCTTTTACATAAATTATTTTAACAATTTTTTTACTTTCTAAATACTTGTCTATCAACTTCATTTCTTTGATCTTTTCCACCAAAACAGGCTCTGAAACATTTTTGTCGGCCATTATCATGCTTCTTTTCTTGCCATTCACTTGAATTACAATTTCTATACTATCTTTTTCTAAGTATTTTAAATTTAATAAAGGCCATTCTAGTTTATCTTGCTTATTTAATATACTTAAACATTCACTTACAATGTGAGGTATAACAGGCATCATAACTGTTAGAATTTTAATAAAATTTGACTCAAGATTTGAGTAATTAATATTCTTATCAAGTAATTTATTATAGAAAGAATATATTTCGTGAAAAACAGCTATTATCACATTATATCTAAATTTTTCTAATGAGAAATTAATTTTATTAATTGATTGATTTGTAAATATTTCCAACTCTGTGTTATTATTTGTTTTTTTATCTTTGATAAGATGAAGAATTTTCTCACTCATGATCCAAAATTTTTGAATAAATTTGTATGCAGAAGTCATACCAGTTTCTGACCATTGAATATCTTTTTCAGGAGGGCTGTCAGATAATATAAACAAACGCACAGCATCAGCTCCATATGCTTCAATCATTTTTTCTGGATCTATTGTGTTCTTTTTTGATTTTGACATGGATTCTGACGGTCCAACTATTACTTCTTTTTTAGTATCACTTTTTAAAAAAAATTTTTTTCCATCGTCACTAAAAACATCTTCCGGGCTCAACCATTGATTATCTTTATCTTTATAAGTCTCATGACAGACCATACCCTGTGTAAATAAACCTTTGAAAGGCTCCTTCAAGTTAAAATTATCGTTATTTAAATTTATAGCTCTTGTAAAAAATCTAGAATAAAGGAGATGTAAGATTGCGTGTTCTACACCACCTATATATTGATCAACTGGCATCCAGTATTTAAGATCATCTTTATCAAATGCAGTTAAAGAATTTTTAGCTGAACAGAATCTTAAAAAATACCATGAGGAGTCAACAAAAGTATCAAGAGTATCGGTTTCACGGACACATTCTTCTCCATTAATCATAATATTTTTCCAATTATCATTTCCATCTAAAGGATTTCCTTTTTGATTAAGATTAACATTTTCTGGAAGCTTGACTGGCAAATCTTCTAAAGGAATTTTTATAATTTGGTTATCTTTATTGTAAGCAATTGGAATAGGACACCCCCAATATCTTTGTCTTGAAATACCCCAGTCCTTTAATCTAAAATTTATTTTTTTATTACCAATTTTTCTTTCTTCTAAAATCTTTATTGTTTCTTTTACGGATTCATTAGGAACTGATAAACCGTTCAAAAATTTTGAATTTATCAAAAACCCTGATCCAGAGTAAGCCTCATTAGAAACTTTAAAGTTATCATCTTGATCATCTGGTCTTACTACTGTTTTAATTTTTAAATCATATTTTTTAGCAAATTCAAAATCTCTTTGATCATGCCCAGGGCAACCAAATACTGCACCAAAACCATAATCCATCAAAACAAAATTAGCAAAATAGACAGGAACTTTCGATTCTTCATCAAGAGGATTTATTGCTTCTAAATTTGTCTTAAAACCCAATTTAGGTGCTTGTGCAATTGACTCTTCAGTAGTTCCAGTTTTAGAACAATTTTCCTTAAATTCCATAAAGTCGTCGTTATTTTCATAATATTTTGATAGAGGATGATCTACAGATAGAGCTAAGAAAGAAAACCCAAAAAGAGTATCAGGTCTTGTTGTAAAACATTTTATTTTATCAATATTTTTTGAACCAATTATTTTAAAATCTATTTCACATCCAAAAGATTTTCCTATCCAATTTTTTTGCATGGTTTTTACTTTGTCAGGCCAAAACTTCAGGTTATCTAAGTCATTCAATAATTCTTCTGAAAAATTTGATATTTTAAAAAACCATTGATTAAGTTTTTTTCTCTCAACAATTGCTCCTGATCTCCAGCCTTTACCATCGATTACTTGTTCATTTGCTAAAACAGTTTGATCAATAGGATCCCAGTTCACGTAGCTCTCTTTTCTATACACTAATCCTTTATCGTAAAGTTCCAAAAAAATTTTTTGTTGATGTTTATAGTACTCTTGAGAACAAGTTGAAATTTCCCTGTCCCAATCAATTGAAAGTCCAAGTTTTTTGAGCTGATTTTTCATTATTGATATATTTTCCTCAGTCCAATCCTTTGGATTTGTATTATTTTGTTTTGCAGCATTTTCAGCAGGCATACCAAAAGAGTCCCATCCCATTGGGTGAAGTACATTATAACCTTGCAAGTTTTTGTAACGTGCGAGAACATCTCCTATAGTATAATTTCTTACATGACCCATGTGAATTTTCCCTGAAGGATATGGAAACATTTCAAGACAATAAAATTTCTTTTTTTTTGATTTGTTATCTGCTTTAAAAAAATTATTTTTATCCCAAAAGATCTGCCACTTATTTTCAATTTTCTTAAAATTATATCTAGTTGAGTTGAACATTAGAATTCCACTCTATTTCATTAAAATTCTTTTGGAAGTTTGACGTCAGAATTTTTTTCTTTTGTTTTTACAAGATCTTGTTTTTCAATTTCAGCAGCTTTCTTAAGAATTGCAAATTTTATCTCATTATTTGTTGTATTTTCAATAGTGTTAATTTTACAATTATTGAAAGTTTCACAAATTCTTTTATGAATTATTACTTCAATTGCATCAGATCTAATTTCATTAGTTAAAAATCTTACTGCAATTTTAATTTCCTCTGTGCTGTTTCCATCACTAAACCAATCAGTAATTATTATTCCACCCCCATAATCAACTACACTTAATGGTGCAAAACTTAGTTTATCTAATGATGCTCTCCACATAGGATTTGATGATGAAAATAAAAAATCACCACCCTTTTTCCCAAGATTTCCAAGTCTAAAACCTCTTCCTTCCTCGATGTTTTTTTTAACTCTTTCTTGGGCATTTACGGGGTTTGTTCTTGCATCAGAATATTTATATACCCCGCAAGAGCTCGTGCAAATTAATATAGAAATCAGTACAATCAACCTTTTCATAATTTTACAATAATTCTATTAAATAATTGTATTAATAGCTTATTTACCCAAATAAAAGCTGAATTTATTGACTGTGGTAAAAAAGCAACACATGCTAAAAATCTTCATAAATTTCATCATAATTGTTTCAGATAATTCATTTAGCTATATTTTACCATTATTCATATATGAAATATAAACTTAAGGAGTAAATTATGAATACAATTAAAAAAGTAGGCCTTACAGCGTTAGCTGGATCGCTTGCTGCAGTTTCAGCTAATGCAGCTGAAATGTCTGTAAGTGGTGCTACTTTGTTAACTTATACATCAGAAGATACTAGTGAAGTAACTGGTAACCCTTTTGGTATGAAAACAAATCTAGGCTTCACTGCTTCAGGTGATGTTAATGGTTATACTGTTTCATACATGCAAACATCTAAAGATCAATTTGCAGGTATGTCATCAGCTAGATTGTCAGTTGACATGGGAGATATGGGAACAATAGCGTTTGACCAAGGATCTGGATCAGGTCTTGGAACAATCGATGATAAAACTCCAACTGCCGCAGAAGAAATCTGGGATGGACTAGATGGTACAACAACAGGTGGTTTAGTTGGTGCAGCTGGTTCTTCAGGTGTGTTTAACTATGTTAACACATTCTCAGGAATCACTTTGAACGCAGCAGCTAGAAAAGGTTCTGGAACGAGTAGCTCAGATGGATCTTCTTCTGGTGCAGGTCAAAGTGCATACGACTTTGCTATAACTGGTTCTGGAGACTTGTTCGGTGTTGACGGTCTTGCATGGGGATTAGGTTACGGTGAAGCTGAAACTGGTCAAGAAGGTTTCACAACAGGTTCTCCACATGATGATGAGCATATGACAGCATTTGCTAATTATTCATTTGGACCAGCAACAGTTGGTGCTCAAATTTCACATATTGCAAAAGGTGCAGTTGGTGGAACAAACGAAAACGCAGAAGCGTGGGGTATCGCTTTCAACGTAAATGACAATCTGTCAATTTCTTACGGTGAAAGAGAAGTTGAGTACGCTAAAGCTGGAGCAACTGATGTAACAGAAGATGGTGACGGTATTGCTATCGCTTACACTATGGGTTCTATGAAAATTGCTGGAAACAGAAATGATGTTTCTGACAATGATGGAACAGCTGGAAGTGATGACTCAATGACTGAAATCGCTTTATCATTTGCGTTCTAAATTTTAGAAAAAATTAAAATTAAAGCCCCAATTTTTTTGGGGCTTTTTTTTTACGTGTCATTATCAAGTTTAATTAAAAATTTCTTAAACTTATCAAAAGAATTTAAAGAAGTTTTATAAATCGGTTTTCTAGCTTGTGCTGTGCTCATTGTTTTAATTGGAGTGTTATTTTCGTGAAACATAAGGCATTTTTCTTCCCAATTTAATCCACAAAAATTAATGATCTTTCTAATTTCAGAGTTCTTATCTTTAATTAAATCCTCATATTTAATATCGTAAATAAAATCACCTAACAGTGATTTCCAAAAAATCATCAATTGGTGGTAGTTTTTATAATATTGTAAAATATCATCTTGGTCATATGTAAAATTTAATCCACCTTCAAATAAATTCTTAAACATGGATAAGTAATTATCTTTTGGATCTCTAATACAATGAATTATTTTAGCGTTTGGGAATAAAATTCGTATGAAACCAATCCACCTAAAATTTAATGGAGCTTTGTCTGTTATAAACTCCTCCTTATAATTGAAATTTTTGATAAAATTTTTGTAATCAAGTCTTAAATGTTCTATTTTCGATGCATTTTCAATTATTTCGTTAAAGAGATCATTTTTAAAACTATTCTCTAAAATAAAATTTTTTTTAACAATGTTAGAAAGTATTGGTAATTCCCCAGCTCCAAATACTTTACTATGAGAGGTAATTATCTGTTCGACAAGAGATGTACCAGATCTTGGCATTCCTAAAATGAAGATAATTTTATCCTGATTGTTATTTTTAAATTCTTCAAAATTAATATGTTTAAATCTTTCTCTTATATCGTTTAATAGCAATATTTCATTTTTAACGCTGTATTTTAACAGTTCTTTTTTAAGTTTGTTACCTCTGATTAAATAATCACTTGCTAGTTTAATATTTCCAATATCTTCTTCGGCTTTTGCTAATGAAAAACAAAGATCTATAATCTGATATTCTTTTAAACTTTTGTTATCAATTTTTTGAATTAAATCTTGATAGTGTTCATTATCCTTATCATACTTTGTTGATTGACTGATTAGATGATCAGCTTGAGTCAAGTTCGGATCTAAATTTAAGGCTTTTTTCGCATTTTCATTTGCTTTCTCGAATTTACCAATACCCTGGTAAGCTAACGCTAATGAGAAATATATAATCGGATTATTTCTATTTATTAATTCTGCTTTTTTATATAATTTAATTGCATCTTCAAATTTATTTAAATCTCTTTTTAAATTTCCCAAATTTATATAAGCATTAATGTACTTATCATTTTGTTTCAAAATTTTGTTAAAAAGTTCTTCTGCAGATTTATATTTCAATAAATTTTTGTAGGATGTTGCAAGATTATTCATTAAAGCAATATTGCTGGGGTCGTATTTTAGACCTAATTTGAAGGTACTTTCAGCATTTAAAAAATCACCTTTATTTTGAAAAGATGATCCTAAAAGATTATATAAGATGACAAAACCAGGTTTTTGTCTAATTAATTGTTTCGTTTTGGAAATTACCACATCAAAATTTTTTGCGTTAAACTGGTTCATTAAAATTTGAACCTGGCTTGCTATATCTATTTTAGTCATTTAAAAAGTAAGATATCCCAGAAAAACCTGATGCGTTAGTTATTTTTAATTTTTTTATATTTCTTCTATTTATTCCACCCAATGCGATTATTTTTTTGTTTGTTAATAGTGTTAATAAGTTAAATTTAATCACACCAAGCGCACTTACGTAATTTTTGGTTTTAAATAGTGGCGAAATAAAAATTATACCAACTCCTTGTTTATGTTTTGTATACATTTCAAATTTATTATGAGCTGAACCCATTATAAGAAAATCTTTTTTTAGGTTATATTTTCTTAGTCCCAGGCTTTTGTTAAAAGACGGTATATATACTCCATCAAAACCATTATTTATAGCCAGTTTCATATTGTTTGATAAATAAACTCTTCTTTGATTTTTCTTGCAGAAATTTCTCAACTCAATGAGCATTTTTTTATCTGGTTTTTGATTATAATTTCTAAATATAATACCAACATCTTTGTTTAAGTTTAAAATTTTTTCTTTGTTAAAGGTAGAAATAAAAGTAAAAGTATTAGAAATTATGTTATGCATAAAAGTATTATTAATTTAAACGAAATTAAAAAAAAGATAAATTTAAAAAATAAAAATAAAGATTTGGAACCCTTAATCGTTGCTGTGAGTAAAACTTTTGGCATTGAAGATATAATGCCATTAATTGAATTTGGGCACATTCATTTTGGTGAAAACAAGGTACAGGAGGCATTAGATAAATGGGAAAATATTAAACATGAAAAAAGAAATTTAAAATTACATTTGATTGGAAAATTGCAGAGTAATAAAGTTAAACATGCTTTAAAAATATTTGATTATATTCATTCTCTTGACTCTTTAAAATTAGCTCAAAAAATTTCTGAAGAACAAAAGAAAATTGAAAGAAAAATTAAACTATTTATCCAAATTAATATTGGTAATGAACCTCAAAAGAATGGAATTAGAATTGACGAGTTAGAAAATTTTTACAAAGCATGTTGTAACAATTTTGATTTAGAAATTATAGGATTGATGTGTTTACCTCCATTAAATGAAAACCCTGTTAAATATTTTGATAAGATGAAGAAATTATCCAAAGATCTTTCCTTGAAACATCTTAGCATGGGAATGTCGTCAGACTACATGTCTGCAATAGATTATGATGCTAGTTTTTTAAGGATTGGTTCTAAAATTTTTGGAGAACGATCTAAATAATTTTTACTTTATTATTTTTATTAATTAATTTTAGTAAGATTAAAAAATCATTTTTATTTAAAGATATGCAACCAAGTGTACCTTTATAATTATTTGTTAAATGAATAAATATAGCACTTCCTTTGCCCAAAATTATTTTTTTTCTATTGTAATTTATAGGTATTAATAAATCGTACTTATTATCTTTTCTAAAAAGTTTTTCATGTTTGATGTTATTTTTAATTCTTACAATTTTGTTATAGTTTTTTTTGTCCCTAGGATCGTTACACCATCCCATATGTCTTTTAATTGGAATACATTTTAATTTTGTTTTGGGCTTGCTTATTCTGTCTTTTCTAAAATATAGATTTTCTATATTAAATAATCCTTTAGGTGTTTTTTTATCACCTTCTTTTTTATTGTTTGTGATACCATTTTTTCCAATAGAACATTTAAATTCAAATTCATCCATAATAAGAGATGCTTTATTTTTGATAATAATTGTCATACTTTGTTATTCATGAAGTCAAAAAAATTATTTATTTTAGATAACAATATATTATTTAATATTTTAGATGAAATAAAAGAAAATTTTAATTTTGACTTAATAAATATAAATTCAGATAATCTCAAAAATATCGAAAACAATGACTCTGATTATTTAGTATTAAGTAAATCTAATATTAGAGATACGAAAAATATTTTAGTATTAGGAGAATTCCCTTTAAAAATTCAAGAATTACTACAAATAATAAATATTCAGTTTTTAAAAAATAAATTTAGTATTCAATCTGAAATAAAAATTGGCTCTTACAAACTAAATCTTAATTCAAGAGAAATAGTTAAAAATAACATAAGATTAAATCTAACAGAACGAGAAACTAATCTTATAATTTTTCTCCATAAATCTACTGAGCCTGTCAAAATTAATCAGCTTGAAAAAAATGTTTGGGACTATGGTTCAGAATTGGAAACTCATACTGTGGAAACTCATATTTATCGATTAAGAAAAAAAATTAAAGAAAACTTTAAAGATGAGAATTTTGTAATTAGTTCAAAAAAAGGGTATTTAATTAAATGAAAAAAAAAAACTTTATTGCTAAAGATCTCCTGACTTCTAAATATAAGCCTCGAGTTATAAAGCCAAAAAAAGGCAAAGGAAGTTTCAAAAGAAAAAAGAGATAAATTATTCCTCTAAATTAATGATTCTTGCTCCTATCTGTTGAATTATTTTTGAAGACATTTCAGTACCTTTTTTTAAACAATCTTTCTCAGAAAAATTGTTTAATATTCCATGGAGATAACCTGCAGCAAATAAATCCCCCGCACCTGTTAAATCAACAATGTTAAGATTTTTCTCTACTCCCACTTCAGTTACATTTTTTTTGTTAATCGAAATAGCCCCTTTTTCTCCTCTAGTAATAACAAAATGTTTGTTAATTTCTTTTGCAAAAGAAATCACATCATCAAAATTGTTTGTACTTATCAAGGACATTATTTCTTCTTCGTTAGCAAAAGTAATATCTAATTTATTTTTTACTAATTCTAAGAAATGAACTTTATGTCTATCCACACAAAATTTGTCTGATAATGTCATTGCAGTTTTATTAGAATTATTGATTGCTTTATCAAAAGCTTTTTTAGGATCACCCTCATCCCAAAGATATCCCTCTAAAAAAATTATTTCACTATCCTTAATTGCATTAACATCAATGTCATTCTCATTTATTTTCCCAGCTACACCTAAAAATGTGCACATTGTTCTTTCAGAGTCAGGTGTAACTAGAATTAAACAAGTTCCTGTAGGAAGATTTTCTTTTTTTTTTGAATAAATATAATCAACATTTTCTTGTTTAAGACCTATCTCATATTTTTTTCCAAAATTATCATCTGAAATTTTTCCTATAAAACCAACTTTGTTCCCTTGTTGAGATAAACCAACTATTGAATTTGCTACAGAACCTCCAGAAATAGTTTTTTCAATTTTTAGATCTTGCAACAATATCTTAAATTCTTCCTCATCAAATATTAGTTTCATATTACCTTTTGCTAAATTATTTTTAGAAATGAAGTTTTCATTTACTTTACAGATTACATCAACTATTGCATTCCCAATTCCTAAAATTTTCATATCAAGCTTTTTTGGCTATAAATGGTTTCTTTCTGTTAGGATAGCAAGTAGAACATATTTTACAAGTTAATCCATAACAATCTCTAGCTTTGCAATATTCTCTTCCATAATAGATTATCTGTAGATGAAGTTTATTCCATTTTTTTTTTGGAAATAATCTTTTAAGATCTTTTTCAGTTTGAGTAACATTTTTTCCGTTAGTTAACCCCCATCTTTGTGCAAGTCTGTGTATATGTGTATCAATAGCAAAAGCTGGATGTCCAAAACCTTGAGACATAACAACACTAGCAGTTTTATGCCCAACACCTGGGAGTTTTTCTAATTCTTCAAAAGTTTTTGGAACTTTGCCATTATGTCTTTCAATTAATATTTTTGATAGATTATAAATACTTTTAGCTTTAATTCTAAAAATTCCAATTCTTCTAATTAATTTTTCAATTTTTTTTCTTCCTAACTTTACAAAATGTTCTGGTCTATGATATTTAGGATATATACTTTTAGTTACATTATTAACATTTACATCGGTGCACTGAGCAGAAAGTAAAACTGAAATTAAGAGAGTGAAAACATTTCTACTTTTTAAAGGTACCTTAATTGAAGGATATGTTTTATCTAAAATTTTTAAAATGAATTTTGCTCTTTGAGACTCATTCATTATTTAAAATTCATAAGGTCTCTCATAGAGTAAAGCCCTGCTTTTTTTGTCATTAACCATTTTGCAGCAGATAAAGCGCCTTCCGAATATAAGGCTCTATCGAAAGCTTCGTGATTTAAAGTAATTATTTCTTTTCCACTTGAAAATTTTACTTCATGTTCGCCCACAATCTCTCCTCTTCTCATAGAATTAAAATTGATTTTTTTTCCAAAAGGAAATTTTTTTTTGTTTAAATATTTTTTACCCATCATTTTATAAAAGTCTCTATTTTTTCCAATAGATATACCTTTTCCAAGCATTAAAGCAGTTCCTGAAGGATAATCTTTTTTGTGTTTATGATGTACTTCATAAATTTTACTTAAAAAATTTTTCCCAAGAGAACTAGAAGCTATTTCTGTTAAATACATTAAAAGATTTATTCCAAGACTCATATTACCAGCTTTTAAAATTGGAATTTTTTTTGAATAACTTTTAATTAAGTTTTCTTCTCTTTTGGTAAAACCTGTCGTCCCTATAACAATCCTTTTTTTTAATTTTAATGCAATCTTTAAAACTTGTAACGTACATCTAGGAATTGTAAAATCAATTATAAGGTTAGCTTTTTTAAAAGTGTTAATATTATTTGTATCGATCTTTAGCCCGAAAATTTTTTTATTAACTAGATCTCTTTCAGTAAGGGCAGTAAGTTTGAAGTCCTTATCATTTTTAGCAGATTTAATAATCTGTTGACCCATTCGTCCCATGCATCCAGTCACAGCCAAATTTATTTTTTTCATCTATAGATAAGATATGAAACTACCACAACACATACAACAATTATAGACCAAATAATTAAATTTTTTGAAATTATCCTTAGTTTCGAATTTGTATTTAGAAAACTTGGAAGGATAAGAATTAAAACAAATATTAAAAAAAGAGCAGGAATTATTTGTTCTAATTCCATTTTTTAGTTTTTCCAAAAATTTCTTGCCTTTTGAAAAAACTTTTTAATACTTGGATTGGATTTTTCATTTTCTATTTTTCTAAATTTTTCTAATAATTCCTTTTGTTCTTTATTCAAATAAATTGGAACTTCAGTTTTTACTTGGACATATAGATCACCAAAATCACCTCGTCTCATAAATGGCATTCCTTTACCCTTTAACCTGAATTGTTTACCATCCTGAGTGCCATCTGGAATTTTAATTTTTGCTTTTTTTCCATCTATTGTTGGTATTTCAATTGTTGTTCCAAGAGCAGCATCAGCTATAGAAATTGGAAATTCAAAAAAAAGATTTACGTCTGATCTTTTAAATAGGTCATGAGATTTGACATTAATAAATAAATATAAATCACCAGTGGCACCTCCTCTTGTTCCCGCTTCACCTTTACCAGCAAGCCTGATTCTAGTTCCATCATCAACTCCTTTTGGAATTGTTACAGATACTTTTTTTGAGGTTTGTTTATTTCCTTGTCCGTTACAAGTTGAGCAAGGATTTGTAATTTCTTCACCACTACCAGTACATTGAGGGCAAGTCTGTTGGACAGTAAAAAAGCCTTGATTTGATCGTACTCTACCATTACCACCACAATAAGTGCACCTATCAGGACTATATCCAGGTTTTGATCCATTTCCTTTACAAGTGTCACACTTTTCTGAAGTTGAGAATTGAATATTTTGTTTTTTTCCTGAATAAGCTTCCTCTAAAGAAATTGATAAATCATATCTTAAATCTGAACCTCTATTAGCTGAATTTTTACCTCTAGAACTTCTTCTACCTCCGAAATCTCCAAAAAAATCTTCAAATATGTCTGAAAAATCAGCTCCGCTAAATCCTCCAAATCCTCCAAAACCACTTTTACTACCGCTGCCGTTTTCAAAAGCTGCATGCCCAAAATTATCATAATTTTCTTTCTTAGATTTATCTGAGAGAACACCATATGCTTCGCTGGCTTCTTTAAATTTATCTTCTGCATTTTTATCACCAGGATTTTTATCTGGATGATATTTTAC
>MDTA01210302.1_pt1 | contig 13136 bp, 14 predicted proteins | sample 811151 | NCBI WGS metagenome assembly MDTA01 (sample SAMN05326648, study PRJNA326480) | marine metagenome | isolation source: seawater | place: Indian Ocean: South | collected 2010 | reverse complement strand
GATGACAATGAGTTGATCTTCCGGAATCGACGCTTCTTCACGAACAACCGACGACTGATAAATCCCCTGCCCGTTGATGACCGCACCAACACCACGATCCCAAGCGGCGATTACCATCGCGTAAACAAATTGCCCCAGGTCGAAGTAGGCCTCGGTTGAATCAATCAGGTCTCGATCGATGCAACCAATAACAGATACCGGCGCATCGAATTGCCGAAATCCGCGCATCGCCCAATCTTGCCGTTGCTCTTTGTCATCCCAGCCGATGCCTGCAGCTTCAAACAGTTGGGCGGCAACACGCTTTTGTCGATCGCGGTGAGCACCCTCGTATCGAACGTGGCCACGAATCTCACGGTCAGGTTTCCCGGTTTCCAGCATTCGCTCAGTATTGCCAGTCCGGATGCGGTCGAGCACGTCGCCGGTCACAACATGAACGTGCCAAGGCTGCGTGTTCATCGACGACGGGGTCTGAGCCGCAACTTCAATAATTTCGTCCAGTAACGCTTTCGGAACCGGCTCTTGCTTGTAGCCGCGAATGCTTCGCCGTTCGAATGCAAGTTGCTGAAATTCCATGAATTCTCCTACGTCGGGGGCTGATTAGACCTTAGAACTGTGGTTCCGACGGCTCCGAACCGGGGTGCTCCGACGACAATATGGCTCTCCCGCTGGCCAGCAAGGAACTGCGCCCCGGCTCGACGACGGACCTCCAACAAAGCAGTAAGATCGTTGACATGCAGGTAAGCCAACTCTGGCGCTACCCGGTCAAATCAATGATTGGTGAGCAGATCGACTCAATTGACGTCACGGGTAACGGGGTGGCGGGTGACCGCATATGGGCAACTCGCGATCTTGAGCGTGGAGGGATCCGTGGAGCGAAGAAGATTCCACTTCTCATGCGATGCGAATCTCGACTCCTCGACGACGGCCATGTTCAAATCACTACCCCCACCGGCGAAGTCACGACTTCGGGTGCAGCAGAGGTGAACAGCGTGCTGTCAGATGCGCTTGGGCATTCGGTCGACTCGAAGCGTTGCGACCGGCGTCAGACAGCGAGCACTTTCGGCGCGGATCGCCCGATCTCGACGACCCAGTACAAGAGTTACGAAATCTTTTCGGGCGTGTTGATGATGAGCCAATTCCGAATCTTCGCGCGTTTCCTCGGGATCTCATGGTGACGCTGGCTGAGTACGAATCGCCACCTGGTAACTATTACGACATGTTCCCTCTCATGCTGATGAGCGAACAGTCGATTTCTCACCTCAAAGAAGCACTCCCACATTCTGCAGTTGACGTTCGCCGCTTTCGACCTTCAATCGTGATTGATGCACCACCAGCAAACGAAGAATTTGTTCTTCCTGAACTCTCATGGGTTGGCCGAACCGCAACAATTGGCACAGCCACGATTGAGTTTGTCATCGCGTGCCCTCGCTGTGTGATGGTTACTCGGGCTATTGACGACAGCGTTGGTGAAGATCGAGAGGTGCTTCGATACGTCGTTCGCGAGCTCAATCAAGATGTTGGCGTCTACGCCAACATTGTCAAGCCCGGAACGATTACGGAGGGCGACGAGCTCACGTTCATATAAGTCCTACATCGGGATTGGAGGAATACTGCGGCCTTCTGTCGGTGACCGCTGTTGCCGGCAGACCGCTCCCCTACCGGGCGATTCCCCGATCGACGGGGGTTTTGCGTTGTCCTAAGCGTGACCTCGAGGTCGATGACGAGCGGACAACGCGAGAAGACCACCACCTGTCAGCAGCAGCAACACATAGATAACTAATCCGTTAGATGAGCCCGTGGCCGGAAGTTCAGTCGTTTGAGGCGTGCCTTCTGAAACTGCAATTTCCATCGTTTCCCCAACATGGCAGTCGCCCGTAGGACCGCAAGCGAAAATGTCGAAGAACCACGTTCCGTCCCCTACCTCCTCGTAGTCAACCGTGTAAGAGGTCGAAGTAATTTGTTCCGTCCCACCATCTCCGGCCGTTGGATGATGTCCCCAAACGATCCTGTAATACGCAGGATCGATAAAGCCGTCGCTAGAGGCATCCCAACTAAACGTGAGGTCTCCAGTAGCGTCATCCCGCTCGTAAGTCGGATTATCAACTACGTCGGGCATGTTGATGATCTCTACAGGGACCCAGGGTGTCTCATTTGAGTACACAGCTTCCGTGTCATTATCCGAACGGACCGTAACGCTGAACAAACCATGTACTTTGCCGTAAGCCCCCTCAATGTCATCAGCTGTGAACGTGTACTCGGTGTCGAGAGCACCTGCGTCTCCGACGTTGCCAGTGGCAACCCCGTAGTCCATCACAATTTCAGCCGGGTCGGTGCCGACATCGTCTAACGCGAAGGAGATTGCGTAACGCTCTGGATCAACGGTCCCACCGGTGGGGGCATCCCAATCGACCTTCACCGTGCCGTTGTAGTGGTCAACGGTTACCGTCACGTTTGTTGGTTCGCCTATCGAGGGAGCGCCTTGGGCCATCGACGTCGAAGCGGTGATGATCATCGCTCCGCCCGCCACTACTGAAAGCGCACACATTTTCCTGAAGGCGAACATCCCCGAACAGTAGTTCCAGCGTGTTTCTCAAAAGTTACCGGTGTACAAAAAGTCAGTTACGCCGCCCAAAACCCTGCAAAACCAACGGTTTGCGCCAATTCCAGGAATTCTCAGTGGCATACAAATGCTGGCGAGCACCTTCCTGCGGTCCGAGCACGAATCTGCGTAGGCGCTAACGCTGCATACAGGCCTGCAAGCGTTGCGAGAAAATATGAAGCATCTCAGAAAACCAGAAAACGCGTTCCCGAAGCTCAGTTGGGAGCGGCTAAATCGCAGCCACTATTGCGTTTTCTGAATTTCGGACCAGCCCCTCACATCTGAGTATCCCTGCCCCAGTTTCCTGACTTTCGTAGGGTGGAGCCGGTGACAGATCGTCACCAAAATATCCATAAAGGGGGTTCATTATGGACCAGAACAGATACATGCAAATGGCGCTAGCGCGCGCCGCCGACATTCGAACAATCGTCATCTCTTTCACACTCGCCCATGCAACACTCAGCGTCGTTCTGGGATTTGCAGGAGCAGGCCTTAATGATTCAGGAATCCAATTGGCTCTTGCCGCATGGATCGTTCTTGGTTCACTGTGGTCCGTTGCATTCATGGACGATGCGCTGCAGGACTTAAATGCTGCCATGAGAGATATGGAAGGCTTTATGGATACAGCGATGGGCAAACGACTTGAGAAAGCACCAATCGCCGTATTCCGCATCGCCAATGTGGTCATTGTTGCTCTTATCGTCATCGCCGAGATGATGGCGATCTACTGATCGAATAAGGATCGATAACAAATGAAGTCAAAAGACCTGTACCGCTGGGCTGATCACCGAGCCACGATGCTGTGGGTGAGCCTCAAATGCCTCGTATTCCTCACAGTAGGCGTTTCGATAGTCGTTGCGGTTGGTGATCTCTCAAGCGGGGCATCAACTGCGCTATCAATCGCTGTTGCTGGAATCGGATTTTTTCTCTGGTTCGCAGCGTTCGGCGCGGTCATCGATATTGCAACGATGCGAAATGACATGGACGACGACCTCAAAGCAAGCGCGTTTGGCGCAAACTTTGCGAAGGCGCCATTCCCTGTCTATTTCGGATTAATGACATTGGTGATGCTCGGCACTCCAGTGATGCTCATCATCATGTTGAAGTCATAGCGACGTCAACTCTCTGCGAACTCGCCTGCTCCGTCATTCTTTATTAGAGGGTGCCGGAGCAGGCGCTGATCCAGTCAAGCTCCAGTGAAAACTCACCGTCTGCCCCATCGGCAAGGATGATCCCAATAGTCGTCACTTTGTGAGGTTGGAACGACGGAGCATCTACCCGGCGACCAAAGATGCGAGCTTCGAGACCTTCAAACGAGACGTCGACGACTTGCCAGCCGACTCCTTCTGTCTCCAGGGGCGCGTAGTAGGTCACGCGGTATTCCTGGGAGTCAATATCGGTAAGGAGTACCTCGTATCGACGTTCGTCGGTGCGCAACCTCAGTTGCAGTCGATCTGACTCGTCGAGACCATCGTTGAGCAACCTGCGGACCGACGAGAACCCGCCGCCGTCAGTGACGATGTTTCCGGTGAATTTCATCCGGTTGGTTTCTGTTGTGATTTCGCCCTGTGATCTCCCGCCCATGACACCGTCGTTGACTACCACCCACGGCTGGTCTTCTGATTCGAGTAGTCGTTGACATGACTGACCAGTTCTTGGGTTAGTCGGCTCGGTGACACTCGATGTGGTGGTTGCTGCCTGATCGGTCGAGGGTTCTGCAATCGCTGGTGCCACCTCCTCTTCTGAAAGCGACGTCGCTGTTCGCACAGTGTCAGCAAATGTGGTCGTCACCGCTAATGGGTTCGGGTCTACACGAGCGTCTTGTTGCTGGGAAGCCGAACATGATGCAGCGACCACCGCAACAGCACACACGCACAGCATCTTCACTCTCAAAGTTTGAAGGCAATCTGCCTATTTGGAGAACTCTTGCGCCAGAACGGAAGAAGAAATCACAAAATGTGCGAGATCGGCCGCAGTACGAAGTGGCACTGTGGTGGTCACGTGATGACCGACCACTTCGAACGCTTTGAGCATGCAAACCTTTTCGTAAAACGAGACGGAAATAGCTTCTCCGCCGGTCATCTCCGAGTTGCTGCAATGACCCTTCGTCCAGCATCTGGGACCGGCAGCTGCGCTGCTTAGTTGTTGTCAACGGGTGGTTAGCCGCTCGCGGATTTCACGTGCAAGGTCTTCACAATCAGCAGCGCCGATGTAAAGATACCGACCGCTGTTCAGTTCAAGTCTCACTGCGTGATGGCCACCGGCTCTCCACAGCATCCCGTTTGGGACGGCGCGGATTCCCCAGCCGTATATTGCTCGCATGCGATGGGTCGAAACATCCACGATTTCAGACAGTTGTACTGTGCGTCGAGGCCACCCGTAGGCAAAAACCACCTGGAGGTTGATGCGACTCACGCGCACAGTCATTTGTCGGAAACCTGCCGTGAATGCGAGAGCGACAAAAGCTGCTCCGAGCGGGGCCAGAGTTGAGGTCTTGAAACCATATGTAATGATCGGCCCAACAATCACGACGGCTACTGAAATGGCAATAACCATCTGAGTACGCGGCGAGATAGCATTCTCAAAGACGATTTCGTCGGTTTCCTTGGCCAATGCTTGAACTTTCTCCTACTTAACTATCCGGCTACGAAAAGGTCATCCACTGAGGGGCGCCTGTACGCCAGTCTTCGACTTCGGGGGTTCGATGCTCTCTGCTTCACGCTGAATGCCCTCGATGACGGCCTCCATGTTGCTTCGGTGCTCCTGAAGCCGCCGACGGATAATCTTGCCGGTCTTTTCTGGCGTCTGAGCGATGGCACGACTGATCCCTGATGGGCCTGGCCCAAGCGTTACAGAGAATCGGAGGCGAGTTGCGCCTGCAATTCGTTCGAGGTCAAAAAGCCATTGGGCCCCGGGGTTGTCGGGGTCAGATGTAACCCATCCAAACGATCGCTCTGGCGAGTATGAGCTGACGAAACACTGCACGTCCCATGTGCCGATTGCTTCGTGTTGATTGGACCCAGTGAACGATGAGCCAACGATGATTTCCGCATCGGGGTCGTCCCAGCGTGCACCGACAAATTCCGAACTGTATTCGGCTCCGAAATTGATATCGCTAGCAAACTGCCATACCGATGCCGGTGATGCCTTGATATCCCGTTCGACTACGACTCCGGGGCCATCGTCGATGGTGTGGTCGGCATTCGGCCCCGTCGCCCAGGTTGTCGCAAAGCGATCGAAGTAGGTGACCTCCCGCGCTGGCCGTCGCGGCGCAAGGCGGACGTCAGTGCCTTTCATCCACGCCACGGGAAGCATTGCGATCTGTGTCATCCCTTCGGGAATTCCCAGCAGTTCGGCGAGGTCGTCTCGACGAGACAATATTGCGGTTGTCCATGCTGATCCGAGGCCGCGAGCGCGCAGGGCAACACAAAAACTCCATGTTGATTGGATCACTGAGTCAAATAAGCCTGGTCGCCCGCTTCCATCGTGAACTCCGATGATGGTGGGAATCACAATGGCGGGCACCTCGGACAAATGTTGCGCAAGGTGCGCAGCTGATGCCATCACTTTTTCTTGTGGGTGGCCGGTGCCTTCAATTTTCTCGTATGAGGCGATCATCCACTGACCCGCGGATTCCATGTAGATCTCCGCGATGCGATCTTTAATCTCTTGGTCTTGAACAATGATCCAACGGCGACTCCCCTGGTTGCCACCTGATGGAGCCTGCTCCGCGATATCTATGCACTCGAGAAGGATTTCTTGGTCAACTGGTCGTTCAAGATCGAGTCGGCGGCGCACCGCCCTCGTCGTCATTAACGCATGATCAACTGAGGCGACGTCGATTTGCATGTCACTTACCTGGCATCATTGCGCTTGAACCTTCGGTCATCAGAGATGTTGCATGGTTGCGTGCCTGCTTGCAGAGCGCCACGAACTCTTCGCGTTCTTCTGCGCTCAAGACTTCAAAGTCTTGAGCATGAAGTGTGTTGGCGTGAACTTCTATCTCTTGGCGCCGACCCTGATTGGGTTCGCCATCTGGAAATGGTGCCTTCCAGCCGAACATCTCGGCGTTCCACGCTCCCGTTGGCCCACTCATAATTGCGTCGAGTGGTGACAGGCCTGAGCCGAGCATTGCTGAGCAGAACCGAGAAAACCCAAGTTCTCTGAGGGTCTGACAGAGTTGCATTGTTCTTCCTGCGCCGGGTTCAGGGAGTGTCTGATCTCGCCAACCGACGAAGAGGGGTGCTCCGAGCGGGCTTGCGTTTTTCACGACCCGTTCAGCGAGTTCACCGAGTCGCTCAATGCCGTCGAAACCTTTGAGGTGGTCTTCGCCCCACTTCTGGCAGATCTTTGCGTAAATCGGTGCACCCTCTTTCGGATCAAACTGTGCGCGTCCCTTCACGATTTGCTTTGCAAGAAACTCTGGGTCCCAAAAGAATGCCGCTGCGACAACGTTGTCGACAGGGCAGTCGCCCAATACCCCTAGCCTGCCAACTGCATAGCCCGCAATGCCGTCTGGCATGCCGGCTTCAACAGCCTGTTCTTTGGTTGAGGGGGCGAGTAACCAGTGCATTGCGAGCATCCCAATGGAGCCGCGCATGCTTTTTGCAACATCTTGACTGTCCATTTCGCCACCGTAATTCGCTCGGCGGAGTGGTAAAGAGTCGGTGCTCTTTCGTGAAGAGGTTTTCTCTTGGTGCTACGCCGAGTGGACGTCTGCAACGAGTTCTTGAAGTTCGGTGAGGTGATAGTCATGCACTTGGCGCGGGCTTGCGCCATATTTGACACACAGGGCTGCAGCGCATGCGGTAGCGATTGCGTGTTGAGCGCCATTACCCATGAACTTGGTGACTGATCCTGCGACATGGGTGACACTGATGTGCTTTCCGGCCATCATGAGGTTGTCAACTTCTGATGAGTACAGGCAGCGAAACGGGATAGCGAATGGCAGGTCGTCTCGGGTGTCCCATGTCCACGCCTTTAAACGGAAGTCGTACTTTTCATGGATCGGGTGATGCAGGCAAAAGGCGCCCGAATTCTGCACGATTGCATCGGGGAATTCTGTGTGTTCTCGGATGTCGTTTTCGGTGAGGATGTAGTCACCGACGTAACGACGAAACTCTCCTTGACCGGGCACGAAGGCGACCCAGTCAAATTCGAGATTGGCCCACTGGTCGGCTTCCATCGTTTTGATGTTGCTCATCGTTCCGTACACCGCTCGCAGCAAGTGATCTCGAATGTGTTCCCCTTCGGTGTACGGGTCGTTCCACTGTCCGTATTCCCAGTAGTGCGTGAGTCTCCTTGTCAGATTCCCGAATGAATCATCTTCGTCGGGTCGGAAGGCCTCAATGACCGGCCCATCACCGTTGTCTCGGCCAGGTTCGATAGCTTGACCTCCGAGGTCAGCGAAGTCTTTGGCGACTTCGGTTGCCCAAGGCACATCAGGAAAGCCGACAGGGTGTTCTGCTTCTCGTGTGCGGAAGAACAGTGTGTGACCATGGTGTTGGTCTAGGCGTTCCGGTGGGGCGTGTGACTCACCGAATTCTGAGGCGCTCTCGATTCCGAACATGGTGGGGGCACCTGACAACATCCCAAGAATTGCAGTTCCGGTGCAGTCGATGAACTGGACTCCTGCAATTCGGATTTCTTTCCCGCTGCGGGCGTGTCGAGCGTCTACCGACAAGATCGTGCCCGCATCGTAAACAAGATCGAATACTTGGAACTCGGTGTAGATCTCAACATGGGGTTCGGCGTTGAGTTGTTGGTGAACCTGAAGGTTTCCTTCAGGAGTTCGAGAAATGGCTTCCGCGACGAAGGGGCCTTTCTCTCCTCGGGGTCCGATGCCGATCTCGGTGCTTGCGTTTCCGCCGAGCACCGGTCGATTTTGGATGAGTGCTACGGTTCGGCCGAGTCGCGCTGCAGCTAGCGCACCGATTGAGCCGGTCACTCCTCCTCCGACAATGACAACATCAAAACTGCCAGCCTCTTCAGGTTCAACTGGCAGCCCGCGTCGCTCTTTTCGCCAACGATGGGCATCTTCGCCTATTCCGTCAACTGGTTGGGAGCCCGTTGAGCTGAAGAAGAGTGCGTCGCACCTTCCATCAAACCCGGTGAGGTCACGTAACGCAATGTCGACCGGCCCTTGTTGCAAGTCAATCTCACCGATGTGTTCCCACACCCAGTCTCCGCCATGACTCCCGCATTCGTGTTTGATGACTTGTCCGTTGATTGCAACGTTGAAGCGACCGGGGTGATGAGCGGGAACCCAGTCTTTTGTTCGGGCCCAAACCTGGTATCGGCCGGCGGTGACAACTTCGATCGTGGTTTGGGCGTCGTCGACAGGTCGGCCGTATCCGTGAGCAAGGAGGTATGGCGATCCCATTTCGTGTGCGAATTGGGAGTCGAGTGACCATCCGCCGTAATCGGCGAATTCCTCTGTCTCAACAAGAATTTCCCCGGTCACGAACTCGTTCACGATCATCTCCTCCTGACGTATCGAGCCCTGCATAAAAGGGTCGCTGGCTCTAGAGGCCGTTCATCCAATCATTGATGGCTTGGCCGATTTCATCTGGGCTGTCCTCTTGCAGGAAGTGATTGCCGTGCACAGTTACTTCAGAAAGGTTTGGCCAAGACCGCACAAAATCACGTTGTGCACCAGTGAGAATTGCTCCAGGGTCTGCGTTGACGAAAAGTTTGGGCAGCGAGGCGCCTGACAGCCAATCAGCGTATGACTGGACTATTTCAACGACCTCAGCTGGTTCACCATTGATTGGGATCTGCCGAGGCCAGGTAAGAGTGGGGCGTCGATGTTGAGGCTCTGTGAACGGTTTGCGGTATTCATCCATTTCGGCCGATTCAAGGTCTCTAATGATTGAGCCCGGCAACACTGCTTCGACGAAGAGGTTCTTTTCGATAACCATCTCCTCGCCGGCATCTGACCGGAACGCTTGGAAGATCGGCCGCGCAAGTTCTGGCCACTCGTCCCAGGTGACTGGTCGAACGATCGCTTCCATGAACACAATTCCTGCCACACGATCGCGATGACGGTTTGCCCAGTCGAACCCAAGTGCTGACCCCCAGTCGTGGATAACCAAAATGATGTCATCACCGAGGTCGAGCGCGTCGAGAACACCATCGAGATATTCGCGATGTTGGACGAACGTGTATTGACCTGGGCTTGTGTCGTCGAGTTTGTCGGAGTCACCGTGACCGATGAGGTCCGGGGCGACACAACGAGCGGTGGTTGCGACATGCGGGATGATGTTGCGCCACAGGTACGACGATGTTGGATTGCCGTGAAGAAAGACAACAGACTGACCTGAACCTGAGTCGTGAACGGCCATCTGCTTGCCGTTTACTTCGACCATTTTCTTTTCAAGCGGGTTCGAACTGATTGGCATGGGGGAACTCCTTTAGAAGATTACTTCTGAGTTACCTTTGCCGCTCACCGTCAGTAGTTACGAGTCAGAGGCGGTGCGCTGAGGTTCGGTTCAGCGCTAAAGATCTTGTTCGCGTTGATTGCGAAAGCCGACCGGTGGGCCAAGCACTTCGTTGATGATCACCGCGTCTCGAAGGCCACCCTGCAACAAGTTGCGCATGCGCTGCTGCCGTGTTTTCATTTGTGATTCAGATGTTCGAGTTGCTCGAGTTTGGGTACGTTCTTCAACATTCCGAGGTTTGGTCTGCACTCGAGCGTGTCGCTTGACCTCGCTTGGGGCGTCAGTCGTCTGTGGGCGTTTAACTTCGGGAGGCGCGAGTTCCTGTCCGGCCGCCTCGACCGCCTGCTCGCGGCGCGCTTCTTGGCGTGGCGATTGAGCGGCCGCCTCACGCCTGCCAACTTGTTGCGCTGGCTGCGCTGCCTCAGCGGGCTTCGTTTGCTTCGGTTGTTCTGCTGGGCGCGCCTCTTGAGGGTTCTTGGGGTACGCCGTTCTCGTGGTCCACCCTTGGCCGTCCCAGAAACGATATTGGTGTTCGCCTGATGGGTCTGGATACCACCCGGGCGGAATTGAACTCACTGCTCTGCGGTATCGTCGTCACTTGCGATGCTGCTACGCATCTGGGTGTCGGCCTGCACGTTCTGCATTCGGTAAAGATCCATTACACCGAGATTGCCTGAGCGCAACGCCTCTGACAGAGCAAGAGGAACTTGAGCTTCTGCTTCCACCACGCGGGCGCGCATTTCCTGTTCTTCAGCAACAGCCATCGCGCGACGCTGCTCTGCCTGCGCCTGAGCGATCTTTTTGTCAGCATCAGCCTGGTCGGTCTGGAGTTCTGCGCCAACGTTTCGCCCAATGTCCACATCGGCAATGTCGATCGAGAGAATTTCAAACGCAGTTCCTTCGTCGAGCCCTCGTTCGAGTACTCGCTTCGAGATCGCTTCCGGGTTTTCCAGCACCCACTTGTGGCTCTCCGCAGAGCCAATTCCTGACACTGTTCCTTCACCAACACGAGCGATAACTGTTTCTTCTCCTGCACCACCGACGAGGCGATCAATGTTCGCTCGAACTGTCACTCTTGCAACCGCAACGACTTGGATTCCATCTTTTGCAACCGCAGCAACCCTCGGGGTGTCAATAACTTTCGGATTCACGCTCATCTGTACTGCTTGCAACACGTCACGGCCAGCAAGGTCAATCGCCGTGGCGCGCTGCCACGGGAGGTCAATCGCCGCACGGTCAGCCGAAATCAGAGCATCCACAACTCTGCCGACATTTCCACCTGCAAGAAAGTGGGCCTCCATCTGGCCAATCTCTAGTTCGATTTCCGCTTTTGTCGCACTAATCAACGGGCGAACAATCTGACCCGGGGGCACCTTCCTGAGTCGCATACCGATAAGGGTTGCAATCCGCACTCGCACACCAGAAAACAATGCGGTGATCCACAGGCCGATCGGCACGAAATAGAGAATCAAGCCGAAGAAAAACACGACCACTCCGAGTAGTACTAAAGCCAAGATGTCACTTCCATTCATCACTTACCTCAATCTGTTGGCGGAGCGCCATTATCAGAAGGGGGCTCCTCCGAAGAGTCTCCCACGGAATGTGTTGAGCGCTCAAGCCGTTCGTTTCCGTCAAAAAAGTTCAACCATCTCCGGGGCCGGATGGATGGTGATTCGCCTTGCGCAACCGTGCTCCTCAGCATGATCCCTCGGTCAACTCGGTGGGGTCGAGAGTTCCGGAAAACAAACTTGATCGATAACGCAACGGCAATAGCTGCTCCGACCAGTGCAATCACCACGGTGAGAACTGCAGTGCGGAGTGTTCCTGAGGGCGCATAGTCAAGGTTTCGTCCAAGTAGCGACATCACCATTCCAGCAACGAGCGCAACTGTTCCGGCAATACCGGCGATACCGAACCCAGGTATCACGAACACTTCAACGGCGATGAGAGCAATGCCGATCGCAAGCAATACAGCATCTTCCCAGCCAGCGAGTTTTGCGAGCAGATGGCCCCAAAAGAATAAGGCGAAAAGCCCAACGCCACCTAGGGCAAATAGGCCGCCAGAACCCGTCGTGACCTCAGCGATGAGTAGTCCTATCGCAGCGAGAAGAAAGAGCCCTGCGACTGTCGGGGAGGTGACGAATCGAGAAATCGTCTCAAGTATCCCTGGTGTTGCGATGTCGACTGAGTCGGCGTCAACGCCGAGGTCGTTCAAGACATCATTAAGACCGGCGATTTCCGCTGCCGCAAGACCGCTTTCTACCGCCGATGATGCAGTCAAGGTCAGGAGGTCTCCTTGCTCAATGATGCCCGCAATTTCTATGTCGGGGTCAACCATTGCCGCTGCGTACGTTGCATCTCTTCCGGTTGCTTCTGCTGTTGACTCGAAGAGGCCTCGAACTGCTGAGATCGTTTTTGCGTCAGCGGTTTCGCCTGTTGCCCCGTTGATTGGTGTTGCGGCTCCGATGACAGCGCCCGGTGTCATATAAATCGTGTCGGTGGCGAGAGCGATAAGAGCGCCGGCACTTAGCGCCGTGGTGTCGACAAGGGTGATCGTGGGCATGTCGGTCGCGAGGAGTGCATCACGCATGCTGATGGCAGCGTCGACACGGCCACCAGGTGTGTCCATGACCACGATGAACGCAGTTGCTCCACTGCTTTGTGCTTGGTCAATCTGACGTTCGAGAAATGCCGCAATTCCGAGATCGATTGTCCCTGATATATCGATGATGTGAACTTCAGTTGTTTCGGCAAGTGCTGGTCGTGAGAGCCCAGCGATAGTCATCATGACTCCGAGAAGCACAAACACTGAACGTGATATGAGTTGGCGAAGGCGACCGATGCTGCTCGTCTGGTGCATGTCAGTTACCACCTGTCGGTTCTTGATCCCAGATCTGCCGAGAAGGTGGGTCGCCGTAGAGCACTTCGGCTGGACTGCGCTTATCGATGTTGCCAGTCAGTCCGCGGTAGACCCCAAGTCCGCAAAGTTCGCGAAGTTGTGGGGTGAACGTCGCCATGATGTGCGGTGGGATTCCAAGTTGGATGTTTTCTTGCTGCCGAATGAACCCTGCGCAGTAATTCATTGCAATACCGACCCG
>MDTA01204948.1_pt1 | contig 13139 bp, 8 predicted proteins | sample 811151 | NCBI WGS metagenome assembly MDTA01 (sample SAMN05326648, study PRJNA326480) | marine metagenome | isolation source: seawater | place: Indian Ocean: South | collected 2010 | reverse complement strand
CTTCAAGGATAGCCATCATGGTCTCCTTGTCGAAATTTTTGAATTCTTTAAACTCGCGAAACGAATCAATTAGGTTCAGTTGCATTGTACCTTATTTAAACGAAATTATAACTTTAGTCCATTCTAATTGTGAGGCGTTGAATGTGATTTCTTCCTCTACCCACTGCTTTGCCTTTCTTCCCTCGATGCGCTTTTTCTCCCGCGTCTTAAGGACCAAAGAACTCATCTCACCATCCTGTTCCTCAATACTCATTAATTCGCCTTCGACCTTCTTCCCTACTATAGGAAGAACCATCACTTGCTTGCCAATGATTTTTTTATACTGACGTAATACCACTAGGGGTGAGTCCAAACCAGGAGATCCTACATCTAATGAAAAATCTTCAACTTCCCTGTCTAGTGAACCCTCAATGTGGCGGCTTAAGGCCATACAGTCCTTTATGGCTGTTCCATTATCGTTGTCAAGAGCAATACGTATTACGTTACCACTTGCAACTTTAACGTCCACCACAAATCCAGATGTTCCTTCAAGGAACTCCTCGGATATTGTCCTTATGGTCTTTGCGTCAATCATGTTAAAAAAGTATAGAGCATAAAAAGGGGGCTAATGCCCCTCACAATTCTTATCTCTTTCCTTATTCCGTGGCAAAAGTACACAATCTTTCTGTAAATACATGCAATTACACAGCACAATATCCCGAACTTAGCTTACGTAGAAGACATGTTGAAGAAAGAAACCGTTAAAATATTAGTGCTTTTTGCAATGTTCTTTGTGTGCTTTGCTCACTCCTACGCACAGATAAACAGACCAGTAGGCACTTGGAAGGACTTCTTCCCTTACGGCAAAGTAATGGAGGTAGCTTCAGGTGATGGAATAGTATATGCCCGAACTGATTACGCAGTTTTCAGCTTAAACCCCGCAACTAAGGAAATCAATAGACACAATGTTGTTACTGGATTAAGCGGTTCAAACCCTACGGCTATAGAAATCGCTTCGTTTGGAATTGATGGCGGGCAAGTTTTGATTGTAGGTTATGCTGATGGCAACATTGACTTGGTAACTGACCATGGTGTTTACAATATGCCTGATATTGTTACAAGTAACCTGATTGGCGATAAAGCAGTACGTGATATTTATATAGAAACTAATAAGGCTTATGTGTCTACTGGGTTTGGTGTAGTTGTAATCGATATAAATGATATTGAAGTATCTGACACTTGGTACTTAGAAGGCCAACAGGAATTACTTGGCGCAACAACAGTAAACAGAAGCTCTTCAGGTGAAAAATGGGTGGTGAGTACGGATGCCGGAATCTATGAAGCTTCAACGACTCATCCATTTTTATCTAGTTCTGAAGCCTGGAGCAGATGGGAAGATTTACCCGAATCACCTGAAACTCTTGTTACCGATTTAAAAATTACAGAATCAAAAACCTTCGCACATTTAGGTGATGGATTTACGGGGAGGCTTTACGTTATGGAAGAAGGCTCATGGTCTCTATTTCCAGGTTGGCCTGAAGAAGGGGATAAATTATGGGGGCTTGACTCTAGAAACGACACCTTGCTAGTTGGTAGATGTTGTTATGTTGAAAGATATGACGCAAACTTGAATCTTCTGGATGAACCTAATGCAATGGGACCTTGGATGCAGGTGAGGGATGTGGAGTTTGGGCTAGAAGAAGAAACAACTATTTGGATAGCAAGTAATGTAGGTGGTTTGATTCGCTATGTTACGGATCCTGTGGAAGGAGGCGCTCAGAATGGGCTTTTCTCGCCTAACGGGCCTGAAAATGCTGAAGCTAGGAAGCTTGATTGCTGGTTTGACAACTTGTGGTTTGCTACTGGAGGAGTTGATGAGGCTTGGATAGGGTTATATACTTCTGTTGGAGTGCATGGACTTGTTCAAGGAGATTGGATAGATGTAGAAAGTTGGGATGGGTTTAATGACATTTTGGGGATAAGAGATTTTATAGATGTTAGTATTGACCCTTTAAACCCAAACCACGTGATGTTTGGCTCTTGGGAAGAAGGGCTTATAGAAGTCTTAGATGGGGAGATGGTAGAGATTTACAATGAAAGTAATTCTACTATTCAAGATGGTGATTTTGGAGGAAGTTTGAGAACTGGTATCGGAGGGGTTGATTTCGATATAAAGGGTAATCTTTGGTATACGAATCCTTATACTAATTCACCTCTAGGTGTTAGGTTGGCTGACGGCACTTTTGTTTCTATGGACCTGGGTTCAGCGTTTACTGCAAATGACAATTTGGGAGGAGTTAAGTGCACTAGGGATGGTTATGTTTGGGTAATTATCCCAAGGGGTGGCGGATTACTGGTTTATGATACTGGAGGGACACCAGCTGATTTATCTGATGATGACTGGAGATTTTTGAATACTGGTGAGGAGTCTGGAGGGCTCCCTTCTAATTACGTTTACAGCATTGAAGAAGACTTGGACGGTGAGATTTGGCTTGGGACAGGATCAGGTCCTGCAATATTCTACAGGTCAGAAAACCTGTTTAATGATGAGGATAATACTATTGCTTCACAGATACTCATTCAGCAGGACGGTAACTATCAATACCTTCTTGAAACTGAAACCGTAACCTCAGTTAAGATTGACGGCGGGAACAGAAAGTGGATTGGGACATCTGGTTCTGGAGTTTATGTACTTAGCTCAGACGGAATTGACATAGAACATCATTTTAAAACTGATAACAGCCCGCTCCCATCTGAAAACGTCCTTGATATTGCTATTAATCACGCAAATGGCGAGGCCTTCATTGCAACTGGTCGCGGTACGGTATCATATTTAAGTGAGGCGACAATTTGGGATACAGAAATGCCTGACATCTTCGTGTTCCCTAACCCAGTCAACCAGTTTCATGATGGCCCCATCACAGTTGACGGCCTCGACTACCAAACAACTGTACAAATCACAAATATGGAAGGGCGTTTAATCGCGGTAGAAGAGTCAATGGGTGGCAGAGCCATCTGGGACGGCTTGCTCGACGATGGTACACCAGCTCCTTACGGGGTTTATCTCGTATTTGCGGTGGACCGAGACGGAAACGCAACTGGAAATACAAAGTTTGCAATTACTAGGTAAATTACAGCAATGAGTAATTTGAAGCTTGTTGGCATTGAGTTTGAGTTAATTTGGGAAAATCCCTCTGCTAATAGAACTGCATTTGAAAAGAAGATAAAGAGTGTGGTTGGGGTTTGCGATGTAGTGGTACTACCTGAGAATTTCACCACTGGGTTTTCTATGAATATTGATAAGGTTGACTCATGGGGAAGCGGTGAAACTATTGATTGGTTGAAGGGTTTGTGTCGTGAATTAAATGTTGCGATAATGGGGAGCGTGGCATTTAATATGGGAGACGGGACAGCTAGAAATAGGGGTGTGTTTGTTAAGCCCGACGGGAATGTAAGTATTTATGATAAGAAGCACCTTTTCACTCTCGGCAGGGAGAATGATAACTACATAGCTGGAGATAAGAGGACGGTGGTTGAGTTTAAGGGGTGGCGTATTTTACTGCAGATATGTTACGATTTAAGGTTCCCTGTGTTTTCGAGGAATAATCCTGCGGATGTTTATGATGCTATTCTGTATGTTGCTAATTGGCCTAAGCCAAGGGTTCATGCTTGGAGGACATTATTGCAGGCAAGGGCTATTGAAAACCAGTGCTACGTGATGGGAGTGAATCGCTGTGGAGAAGATCCTAATGGCAATGTTTATACCGGAGATAGTTTGGGGGTTGACCCTTGGGGGCAGGTGTTAAGTGAAGGACCGATTGTTAAGTTGGAGTGCGAGAGGGAGAAGCTGGACGAGTTTAGAAAGAGATACCCGTTTATTGAGGATGGGGTAGGAGTTTGAGGTTTAGGTTTAAAGCTAAAGCTATAAGTGCAAAGTTTGAGATTATGATGTCTTCACCTTTTCAATCCTTGAACTTTAGGTGCGCCCCCTACAATAAGTTCAGTTTAAGTTACTTGCTTCTCAAGCGAATTACTTCACCAAAATAAAAGAAGAATGATTCACCTGTAAATTTGGTTCTAGAAGCTGTTCCAACAACTCAATATTTTTCGCGTTTATTCTATTGCTTACTTGAATGCTGAAACGCCCGTAACGTCTAAGCCTGTAATTAGTAAGTGAATATCATGTGTTCCTTCATATGTAATAACCGATTCGAGGTTCATCATATGGCGCATGATAGGGTATTCATTCATGATGCCCATAGCGCCAAGCATTTGGCGAGCTTCACGTGCGATGTTAAGTGCCATATCAACGTTGTTACGCTTAGCCATTGAAATCTGAGCACTAGTTGCAGTACCCTCGTTACGGAGTTGGCCTAAACGGAAAGTCAGAAGTTGTGCTTTCGTTATCTCTGTTATCATCTCAGCTAATTTCTTTTGTTGAAGCTGGAATGCCGCGATGGGCTTGCCAAACTGGTGACGTTCTGTAGAGTAACGAAGAGCTACGTCGTAGCAGTCAAGTGCTGCTCCAATTGCTCCCCAAGCGATTCCAAAACGAGCAGAGTCAAGACAACTAAGAGGGCCACCTAGACCTGAACGTCCAGGAAGGATATTAGCCTTTGGTACTCTTACGTTGTCGAATAGTAATTCGCCAGTGTCAGAAGCTCTAAGGCTCCACTTGCCCTTCATAGTTGGAGTTGAAAAGCCTTCCATACCGCGCTCAACTACTAGTCCGTGGATTCTGCCTGCTTCATTTTTAGCCCAAATAACTGCGATCTCCGCAAATGGTGCGTTTGAAATCCACATCTTAGCTCCGTTAAGGATTACGTGGTCACCATCTTCAACATAGCTAGTTACCATACCGCCTGGGTTAGACCCGTGGTCAGGTTCAGTTAGACCAAAGCAACCAATCCACTCACCAGTAGCGAGCTTAGGAAGGTATTTCTTCTTTTGCTCCTCTGATCCGTACTTCCAAATTGGGTACATAACTAGGGAGCTCTGAACTGAAGCTGTAGAGCGTAAGCCTGAATCGCAACGTTCAAGTTCTTGCATTAGTAGGCCGTATGAGATTTGGTCTAAACCTGCTCCTCCATACTCCTCAGGGATATATGGTCCAAAAGCACCGATAGCGCCAAGTCCTGGCAAAAGGTGTTGAGGAAACTTACAGTTTTCAGCCGCATCCTCAATAATGGGGCTAACTTCTTGCTTCACCCACGCGCGGGCTGCATCACGAATCAACTTATGCTCTTCTGTTAGAAGATCATCCATATTGAAATAGTCGTGTCCTTGGTATAAATCTGTACGCATTTGAAAAAATATTCGCGGCAAAGTTAATCTACAATAGTTGCTTCGTAGGCTTCATCTACTTTTAAATCTCCATCTTGGTATGCATGGACAGCCAGTCTGTCTGCAACCTCATTTAATTCGTTCCCTGCATGTCCTTTAACCCAAACAAACTTCACCTTATGGTCGGAGTAAATTTTCAGAAACCTCTTCCATAAATCAGAATTCTTTTTATCCTTAAAATTCTTTTTAACCCAATTGAAAACCCAGCCCTTCGAAACTGCATCTACTACATACTTAGAATCTGAGTAGATGGTTACATCCGTGCCCTTGAATTTAAGTTCCTCAAGAGCAATGATAACAGCCAGGAGTTCCATTCTATTATTTGTGGTCATTCTAAAGGCACCACTCATTTCCTTTCTGTGTTTTCCAGAAAGAAGGACTACTCCATAGCCTCCAGGGCCAGGATTACCACTCGCGCCACCGTCAGTATATATAGTTACTTGAGGCATTCTAGTTGATTAAACCTTTAACGTTTGAAGTAAATAGCTTTACTGCAATGGCTAGAAGGATTATTCCAAAAACTTTTCTAAGAACTGCAATACCTCCCTCACCTAGTAGTCTTTCTAGTCTACCTAAAAATTTAAGCACAATGAACACCATAGCCATATTTATTAAAACGGCAATCATGATGTTTAACTGGTCGAACTCCGCTCTTAATGAAAGGATAGAAGTCATACTACCTGCCCCCGCAATAATTGGGAAAGCAACTGGAACAATTGTGGCAGCCTTCATAGATGATGGGTCTTGTTTGAATAGCTCAACACCTAGAATCATTTCTAGGGCCATAAAGAATAGGACAAACGAACCTGCAACAGCGAATGAATTAATATCTACTCCCAGAAAACCAATTATGCCTTCTCCAATGAAAAGAAAGGCAAGCATTATGCCTAGAGCCACAATGGTAGCTCTTCCAGGATGAATGTTCCCAGCCTTACTCTTGATGTCCATCAAGATAGGGATGGACCCCACGATATCGATTACAGCAAAAAGTACCATCGTACTTTTCAGAATCTCATTAGCATTGAACTCCATAGTCTTAGTCTTTAATCCAAGCAAGTGCTATGCGTGGGTAATACTCATGCTCCAAAGCTAGAACTTTCGAAGCAATTTCTTCTGCAGACTCTGCAAGAGATATATCTACAGACACTTGGAAAACTATACCCCCCTCATCGTAATGCTCGCTAACCTGATGAATGGTCATTCCTGACTCAGTCTCACCTGCTTCAAACACCGCTTTATGGACATTCATCCCATACATACCTTCTCCACCAAATTTGGGGAGTAAAGATGGGTGGATATTTAGCATCTTTCCATTAAACATGTCAATGATTTCAGATGGGATTTTAAGAAGAAAGCCAGAAAGCAAAATCCATTCAACATTTCTTGAAGTCAGTTCAGCTAACAACACCCCGTTATTCATTTCTTCCTTAGAAAAGTGAAATGTGTCAATGCCCTCAGATTTAGCCTTTTCTAATGCCTGAGCAGCTTTGCGATTAGAACCCAAAACTACTACCTCTACCTCTTGGTCGTTTTTAAAATACTCAATAATTGATTGAGCATTTGTCCCTGCTCCAGATGCAAGAATTGCAACTCGCCTCATATTACTTCTTTATAGATTCCGTTAGAGATTTATCGCACCTAGATTTAGTCTGGTTCGCTGATAATTTTCAATTTCAGCATCAATAGAATCAATACGAGACTTTAATTCATCAACATATGGGTCTTCTTTATGGTAGTATCTCATTACACGAAGAAGCCTGTCACACACCTGAATAGACATCTGTAATTCTTCCTCCATAGCCGCAAAGTAATCTGGCGATTGAGAAGTACTGAAATCTATTAATTCCTCAGACTGAACAAACAGTGCGTCAGTAATCTGTTTTGCTTTCAGAAGAGCACTGTCTCTTTGCAAATCAGTTAGCTGATCATAAAATGAAAGAAGCATAGTATCCTTAACTGCAAGTTTCATGTAACCTTCTGCAATAGGCATCAGTACTCGAGAGTATGGAACATTCTCCTCTGGTGTTACTCGAATTGTTTCATCAAGAATAGTCAGAGCGCGAACTGGATCGTTTTCCTCAATAAGCGCATCACTAAGATTAGCCATTTGGTAGCGAATATTCGTAACCATCCTCCTATTGTTCTCATCCATATAAATCCCACTTTCAACATCATCCATTCCTCCCCAACACCACTTATCCATCACATTCTCATACATGAGATCTGTCTCAACACCTCCAATTTTATTTGGATCGCTACTGTCAGGATATTTAATTGGAACAAGCCTGTAGGCCAAACCTTCCAGTCTAAAGTAATCTTCTAGACCCAAGTACGAATCTCCTCCCGTAGTTACGGCGAAGTAAATCGGTCTCTCCCAATTATTATTAGCTAGCATAGAAAGAACTGCAAAGTGATTCTTAAGTACGTAAGATTTAGGCCTACCGTCTTCCGTAGTCATTTCCCACTCGACAGCATCTACCATTAACTCTACCTCATCTTCATTTAAGATGCCATGCTTCATCACAGATGCAGAATCCACAGGCAAGCTGAACATATGAGTAGGCAAGTAGTTGTACTTCTTGCAACCTCTTTCCTCCAATTTCTTGTCGTTTAGGGCTACAGCAAATGCCTCATTAATATCCATATAGTAATTTCCAGCACTAAGCATAATCACATCTCTAGTACCCTGCCTATACTGCTCCTCATTTAGATTAATAGGAAGCGGATCACTCTCGTATGCTTTGCGAAGCATTTGGTCTATATACCAATCAGTATTCAGTAGACTAAGGTTACAAACCCTTACATCAGTCCTTACACCTTCAACCTCCTGTGCATACCAAAGCGGGAAAGTATCATTATCTCCATTAGTAAACAGAATGGCATTAGGGGCAAGCGAATTCAAGTAGTTCTTCGCAAAATCAACCCCAGTACTTCTCTTCGCCCTACTATGGTCGTCCCATCCTTCGAAGCCCATTAAAATCGGCACTGCCATAAGAATAAAAACAATCCACACAGCCTTTGCTGAATCTATAATTGTGGTCTTACCGTCATTTTTATTATCCATTAACACCAAGTCACTCAGGAATTGCATCAAATACGCAATTCCGTAAAGCACTACAGCAACAATTGTCATGAACAACACGCTATACGACAAGTAATGAGGAATGCCAGAAAGCAATTCTAGCAAGAAGAAAATAACTCCAGCTCCTGCAGTCATTCCAAGTCCCACCGCTCCTTCAAGCACGTTGCCCTTGCGAGCAGCATGGAATAAAGCAACAACACTTAAACCAATCCATATTGCAAAGGCATAGAATGACCCTACATAAGCGTAATCTCTTTCACGAGGCTGAAGAGGGGTTTGGTTTAGGTATACTACAATAGCAATACCAGTCATAACGAAAAGTAGGCCTACTACTGTCGCTCCCTTAGGATCTTTTTTCACTTGGAAAACTAGACCTATTAGCCCAAGAATTAGTGGTAAGAAATAGAATTTGTTAAGCCCCCTGTTTTGCTTCATCTCAGTAGTAAGGTGAGACATATTGCCTAACCTTTTTGAGTCAATCATATCAATTCCTGAAAGCCAGTTGCCCTCTAAGAAATCGCCATGGCCTTGAATGTCGTTCTGCTTGCCAGCAAAATTCCACATGAAGTATCTGAAGTACATCCACCCCATTTGGTAGTCAATGAAGTACCTGAGATTTTCACCTTGAGAAGGTTTTAATTTTTTATGTATTTGTTCTAATCCTGCGACTGCATTCTGTCTAGATATACAATCATTAGCCTGATACATATGATATTCATAATCTCTCTTGTCTTGATTAAGTTTCTTTACAAACAGTCTACCCCAATCTACACCTGATTCAAGTTGAGATAAAATTAATTCGCTAAGTGCTTCAACTGCTCTTGGGTTAGTCAAAGGAAGCGGAAACTCCTCCCTTGTTTTAGGATCCTTGACAACGACTAATGTAGCTGATTTAACTTGATAATCTCTTCTATATAAGGAAACCAAGTCATATTCTTTAAAAAGACTCTTTAATGTCTTATCTAATCGTGTTTTAGAAAGTTTGCCATTTAAGATGTCCTGCTCAATGTGCATTAGGAATTCAGCCTCGCTTAACTCACCATCAACTAATGGGCTTTTATATCTAGCTGGCTCATTATAGCCCTTGTAATTACTCCATCGACGGTATTCCTTTACGTGACGAGAATCTGAAGAATACATTCTTGGGAGCCACATGGTGTAGTCCCATTCATATTTAGCTATTGATTTCTTTTTCTCCTTTGTATCAACGTATTCTTCGACTATTCTGAATTTGTTATCCTTATTCTTTTCATTCTCTTTTGCAATGAAAGCTTCAGCGCTTGACAAGCTTTTGAAGGTTTTTATCCTTTTATCTTTAGTTCCTTTCTTTTCCTTTACTGAGTAACTCTTTACCCATGTTTTTCCTCCATCAGCATATTGTGAATATTTTTCACTACAAGGTTCCACATTCTCACATTCCTTAAAAACCTTGAAGTTTAATGGTGTATCCCAATAATGTCCTACGCCTAGTGGTCTATCGCCGTACTGCTCTCTGTTAAGGTATTTAATGAGTTGGAAGAAGTTCTCTGGATCGTTCTCATCCATGGGAGGGTTAGCGCTAGAACGAACTACAATAGTTGTAAATGAGCTGTAGCCAATCAGGATCATAGCAACTGAAAGAGCAAGTGTGTTCACTGCCCACCAGCCTAGCTTTCTTGAAATGTAAATCGTTGATGAGATTATTCCAATCAAAAGAATCAGATAGAAGATGATCCCAGAGTTAAATGGCAAGCCACAAGTGTTAACAAACAGCAACTCGAAAGAAGCGGCAATCTGAATGAGGCCTTGGATTACTCCGATTTGCACTAATCCTAAAAGAATGATTGATAAAACTCCTGTTAGAAGGAAGCCACCAATGCTGAATTTATATTTTCTGAAGTAGTAGACGAAGGCAATGGCTGGGATGGCAAGAAGATTTAATAGGTGTACTCCAATGGAAAGTCCCATTAAATAGGCTATTAAAATTAACCACCTAGTTGAGCCAGGTTCGTCAGCTGATTTCTCCCACTTTAGGATGGACCAAAAGACAGCTGCGGTGAAGAGTGATGAAAGAGCATAAACCTCTCCCTCAGTTGCGCTAAACCAGAATGAATCTGAGAATGTATATGCTAATGCGCCTACTGCACCGCTACCTAAGATGGCGATAGCTTCAGCTGTTTTAGGCTCTTCGCTAAAGCCTCCAAAGAAGCGTCTTGCGAGGTGAGTGATACTCCAAAACAAGAATAAAATTGTAAATGAACTGCACAGGGCAGACATAATATTTGCTGCGTAAGCAGCCGTTTCCGGCGAAGCAAACACCATGAATGCTCGTGCGAGTAACATAAAGAGGGGTGCCCCTGGCGGGTGTCCCACTTCCAATTTATATGCTGATGCGATAAACTCACCGCAATCCCAAAAGCTCGATGTAGGTTCTACAGTAAGTAGATATACTACAGTAGCAATAAGCCATACAGACCAACCGGTCAAATTGTTAAGGCGTTTAAAACTCATTTATTCGTAGTTCTAGTGCCTCACAAAGGTATGGAACTTACTTAGGGTTACCGCTGAACAACAACTCTTTTAGCAGAAGTTGTAAGGCCTACAATTTGCATTGTGTACATCCCGCTTTTCAGTTGGTTAACATCAAGCTGATATCCGTTGCTAACGTCGCTCTGCAACACTACTCTTCCTGTTGAATCAAAGAGCTTAGCAGACCAAGTCCCAGCTGGCAATCCTCGCAGAGAAATGTTATCTGAAGTTGGGACAGGGTAAACTGACCAATTTGCTCCATCTACTATTTCCTCAACAGAAGTATCACATCCTTCAACTTGAATTGTAACCACAATGGTCACCCCTTCAAGACAATCATCTGTGTAGTATGTCGCCGTAACGATATACGTTCCATTTTCAAGATAAGAGTGTGCCTCCCATGTAGATCCTGGTCCTGATGTTCCGTCGCCAAAGTCCCACGTTACTGAACAGTTTTCATCTACTCCTTCTAGAGCAAATGCCCAATGACACATATCCCAGTTGGGCGGAATAACTTCAATGCTTCCATCACATTCGCCATCACCACCACCAGTATTATCATCAACTTCTACTGAAGTGCATTCAAACACACCATCTAGACAATCAGGAGACTCGTACCCAACACACACTTCTAAGAAGTCTACATCGATAAGGTTCATGTCTATTTCTAAATAGTGACCCTGGTTTTCAATATTCTCACCATTTACCACCCAGAACAAGTATACTCCCTCTGGGTAGTCATAAGCTTCGAACATTGCTATTCCACCTTCAACTCCTGACCACAATTCAAGCGGGCAAGGATTCTCTGGCTCACCATCAAGCGTAATCTGCATGCACTCATAAACCTCACCACAGTCATCTGTTACATAGCCCACACAAATGTCAACTACATCTTCATAATACGCGTAGTACTCAAGATTATCCACCTCTATAAATGAAGTCTGATCCTCATAAAGCTCACCATTAATCCACCAATGAAGGTTTACGCCCTCAGGATAATTATATGCTTCAAACATACCAAACCCTCCTTGGTACCATCCATCCACGTCGATAGTACAATCTCCATTTGACCCTCCACATTCACCTTCAGTCCATTGAGTAACTCCGTGGTAGTAGTATGCATAGCAATCATTTGAATATGTTACTCCATCGCAACCACAAACAGGAGCCCAAATATCATAACACGCCATTTCTGGGTCGATAATACTTTCGTCTACACACTCGTCATCTCCACAATCCTCAATCTCCAGCACATCTGACCAAGTATCTACCCACTCACACATCACATATTCACAATCGTTTAAGTAAATGATAGACCCAACTGGATAGAACACCCCACCTTCATGACAACCAAGTTCTACATCACATCCTTCTACAATAATCTCCGTAACAACAGTAACCAATTGACATGATGGGGTGAAAACAAATGCAGTAACTAAATATATCCCATCCGTTTCATATGTATGCTCGGTAACCCAACTTGCATCTCCTGAAGTGCCGTCTCCAAAATCCCAAAAAATATTATCTGTCTCTTCTTCAAGTCCATTTAGCTGAAATAGCCAATTTAAATTACATGGGACATCGTCTTGCGAAGAAGCTTCTATCGAAAAATTACAATCGATATCACACCCAGCTATAATTTGTATTTCTGACCAATTCCCTGGGCTTTCACAATACGTATATTCACAATCGTTCAAATACATCTCGTCTCCGACATTGTAAAAGACTCCATCATCACTGTAACATCCAGCACCTGCACAATCTGGAATTTCAATTACTTCAGACCAACTTCCTGGACTTTCACAGAAAATAAATGAACAGCTATCCTCGCCTAGAAACAACTCGGATCCTAAATTATAAAAGACACCAAAATCATCAAAACAACCTAAACAATCATCAAGGACATTAATATCCGACCATGAGTTTTGACCCTCACAAACAAAAAACTCACAGTCTGTCAAATACCACTCCGAACCAATGCCATAAAAGATACCTGAAGTATCGAAACAACCAATGTCTTCTTCATTACATCCTTCAACAACAATCTCTGTAATAACCGTAACTAATTGACATGACGGGGTGAAAACAAATGCAGTAACTAAATATATCCCATCTGTTTCATATGTATGCTCTGTAACCCAACTCGCATCTCCTGAAGTGCCGTCTCCAAAATCCCAAAAAATATTATCTGTCTCTTCTTCAATTCCATTTAGCTGGAATAGCCAAT
>MDTA01169615.1_pt1 | contig 13140 bp, 11 predicted proteins | sample 811151 | NCBI WGS metagenome assembly MDTA01 (sample SAMN05326648, study PRJNA326480) | marine metagenome | isolation source: seawater | place: Indian Ocean: South | collected 2010 | reverse complement strand
TTAGAAATCGGCAGAAATTTATTTTCCAATAAAGTTTTAAGAAAGATTTTAAAGAGAAATGATATAAATATTTTTAGACTTGATGTTTCAGTTGCATTTAATGAATTGATTGAACAAAAAATTAATACATCCGACCAATGGAACAAAAAAAAATTTCTAAGAGTAAAAAAAAAAAATATAGTTTTAGTTTCTCAAGGTATGCTCGGTGAAAAAAATGATATAATTGTTGATAATCCTAATAGACCAAAGGTTTTTTTTGGCATAAGTGACGGAAAAGGAAACCTTTTAAGCATGTCAAAAAAAAAGAAAAATTTCTTAAAAAGAGAGATTGGAATAATTTAATATGTCTGACAAAAAAAAGGTTTTTATACTAGGGGCAGGACCGGTTGGATTAATTTGTGGTTGGTTATTGTCCCTAAAAAATTGGGATGTAAAAGTTTTTGAAATGAAAAATTCTGTTGGTGGAATGTGCAGGAGTTGGAGATGGAAAAGCCATATTTTAGATACAGGTCCCCATATTTTTCATACATCAGATAAAGGTTTGATAAAATTTTGGAAAAAAAATTTTTCTGAACTTTTACAAACAGGCAAGTTTTATTCTAGAAATGTTATTAATAAAAACTTTTCCGAGTCTTATGCTTATCCTTTGTCTTATGAAGCTATTAAGAAATATCCTTCTAAACTTAAAAATAAAATATTTAATGAACTCAAAGAAACCAATAAAAACCTTGAAGCAAGGAATTTCAAAGAATTTGTTGAAAATCAGGTTGGAGAAACATTAACTTCAATGTTTTTTGAAGGTTATCCCAAAAAAGTATGGGGCATCTCAACAAAAAGAATGACGGCAGATTGGGCACCAAAAAGAATCAAAATTACAAAAAAAACTGAACCTTTCTTTCAAAAGGAATTTACTGCTGTTGGGAAAAAAGGAACTGGCGCAGTCTATGAAAAAATTGCAAAAAAACTGGTTAAATCTGGTGGCAAAATTTACCTTAATAGTAAAGTTTCTAATATAGATTACAATGAGAAATATATAACAGATATTTTAGTTAACGATAAAACTAAATTTAATGTAAATGATAAGGATATAATAATTTCAACTCTTCCAATTACACATACAGCTGCAATGTTGGGTTTTAAGAGTGATTTACGTTTCAGGGGCATAAGATCAATATACGTTTCTTTAAATAAAAAAAGAGTTCTTCCAAAAAATACTAATTGGCTTTACTTTGCTGATAAAGGTATAATATTCAACAGAGTGTCCGAACCTCCTACAATGTGTAGCAATCTAACATCTGCTGGCAAAACATATATAACAGCAGAAATTACCTACCAAAAAAATGATAAAATAGATAAACTTTCTTACGAAAGTATCTCTAAAATTGTAATCAACGACTTAATTAAAACAAATTTGATAAAAAAAAATGATGTAATTGGTATTTCAGAAAATAAAGAGGATTTTGTTTACCCAGTGCAATTCGTGAATTATAAATCAAGCCTTGCAAAAGCAAAACAACAGGTGGAAAAATTTAATCAATTATATTCTTTGGGAACTGGAGGTGACTTTGATTATTCAGACAGTCAAATTTTGTTCCATAAGTCTCTAGATTTAGTTGACATTCTTAATCAAAAAAATAACTTACAAACACAAGTGAAAAAAAATATCGAATACTCAAACCTTAATCAGGTAGTTAAATTGGGTAAAAAGGTAATAGGAGAAAATTTTCCAGCTTATATTATTGCAGAGGCGGGCTTGAACCATAATGGAAATTTAAAAACTGCGAAAAAATTAATAGATTCTGCGAAAAAAGCAAATTGTGATGCTATAAAATTTCAAACATTTTCTGCGTCCTCAAGAATATCGAAAAAAGTAAAATCAGTAAAATATTCCGAAAAAGCTGATGGTTTAAGAGAAGACTTACATGAAATGTTTGATAGATTAAGTTTATCCAAAAAGGAATTTGAAATACTTTTTAAATATGCAAGAAAAAAGAAAGTTGAAATTTTTTCAACTCCTTTTTCAATAGATGATGTAAATTTTTTAGAAAAACATAAAGTCAAATTTTACAAAATAGCTTCAGTTGATTGTGTAAACCTACCCTTAATTGAGAGAGTCGGAAAAACTAAAAAACCCTTGATACTTTCAACTGGCATGACTGATTTATCCTTGGTTGAGGATGCAGTCAAAACCTTTAAAAGCACAGGCAACAAAAATTTAATTCTATTGCATTGTCTTTCTGCTTATCCATCAAATGAAAAAGAAATGAATTTAAATGCAATTAAAACTCTTAAGAAAATTTACAATGTTCCTGTTGGTTTGTCTGACCATTATCCTGGGCTTGAAGTATCATATATGGCGCTTGGCATTGGTGCGAATATTATTGAAAGGCACTTTACTTTAAATAAAGGCTTTGAAGGTCCTGATCATATTTTATCATCTGAGCCAGAGGATATGAAAAAGTTGACGGCTATGGCAAATAATTCTTTAGAAATTTTCGGTGATGGGCAAAAAAAAATTCAGCCAAGTGAGTATTTTGTTATAAATTCACAAAGAAAATGTTTATATGCAAAAAACAAAATAAAAAAAGGACAGACTATTTTAAAAAAAAATATCATAATCAAGGGTCCAGCAGGAGGAGTTTTACCTAAGCATATCGATATTATTTGTGGAAAAAAAGCAAAGCTCAATATAGAAAAAGATGAACCCATAACATGGGAGTCTATTTAATACGATCGTTATAAACACTATGAAAAAAGAATATACTATTTTAGGAATAAATTATGGTGGACACGATACATCTGCCGCATTAGGAATTAATGGTGAAATAGTTACTGCTTGTGAACAGGAAAGATATGATAAAATAAAACATTCAAGAAACTTTCCAATAGATGCAATTAATGATTGTCTTAAAATTTCAAAAAAAAAAATTAACGATGTAGACGAAATAGCTATTAATAATGATTATTATGAGTTTGTTAAAAAAATTTATCTTGAGCCTGCTTTAAAAAATAAGTCCAGATTAAAGTTTTTAATAGACGATATAGAAAGAGTTAAAGTTTATGATAATATTATAAATCTTGTACGTAAGAAATTAAATTTCAAAAAAAAAATATCAGAACATAGACACCACTATTGTCACCTTACCAGCGCATATTATCCCTCAGGTTTCAATAAAGCTTTAATCATTAGTAATGACGGAATTGGCGAAAATGAATCTGGGATGATTGGTATTGGTAACAAAGGAAAAATTGATGTTGTGGATAGTGGGCCGAACTATCCAAATTCTTTAGGGCTTCTGTACTCGGCACTAACATTCTATTTGGGATGGAAACATCATTGTGACGAAGGTATAATAATGGGCTTAGCTCCTTATGGAAATCCTTATGCAAAACATAGAGGAAAAAAATTTATAGATTACTTTAAAGAAATTATAATTGATAAAGATCATGGAGATTATGTCATAAATACTGACTGGATATCTTATCATATAAAAAGAGATGTTTGGATTAGTAAAAAATTTATCAAAACTTTTGGTAAAAAAAGAAAACCTGGTTCTCAAATTAAAAAAATTCACAAAGATTTAGCAGCTGCACTTCAATTGAGGCTTGAACAGGTAGTGTTAAAAAGAATTAAATATTTTAAAAAAAAATATAGAGTTAATAATCTCGCAATTGCTGGTGGCGTTGGATTAAATTGTTCATTAAATGGTAAAATTGAACAGTCAAAGATTTTTAAGAAAATTTATGTACAGCCTGCTTCTGGTGACAGTGGCACTGCAATAGGGGCAGTATACTCTGCATTTGAATATAAGTATAAGAATAGAATAAAAATTAAAAAAAGAAATAACTCATATCTAGGAAGAGAGTATAACTCAGGAGAGATCAAATCTTTACTTAAGAAAAAAAAAATAAGATACAAAACATCAAAGAAAATTTACGATGAAGTAGCAAATTATATTGCTGATGGTAAAATTATAGCTTGTTTTCAAAAAGGTGCTGAATTTGGTCCAAGAGCACTTGGAAATAGGTCAATTTTATGTAAACCATATCCAAGGGAAATGAAAGATTATTTAAATTTAAGGGTAAAGTTTCGCGAAAACTTTAGACCATTCGCACCAGCAGTTTTAAAAGAAGACTGTTCAAAGTATTTTCAGATTAATCAAGAGTCGCCTCACATGCTAATTGCATGTAAAGTAAAAAAAAATAGTGAGAACAAAATTCCAGCCGTAGTTCATATCGATAAAACGTGCAGAGTACAAACTGTTTCAAAAAATGGTAATTTGAATTTTTATAATTTATTATCAAGTTTTAAAAAAAAAACAAATTGCTCAGTTCTGTTAAATACTAGTTTCAATATTAAAGGACAACCAATAGTAAATAGTTTTGAAGATGCAATTAATACTTTTAAAAGAACGAAAATTGACGTTTTATTTATTGATAAATTTATAGTAACTAAAAATTAAATTTTGAGTTTCATATTTTTTCATTATAAGTGTGTTAAATTTTCACCAATTTAAATTATTTGTAGTCTAAAATTATAACTAGTTTTTTTAGCATTTTTTATAATTTTGTGTCTTTTTTTTTCATCATAAATAATTCTATTTAAATTTTTTTTATTTTGATCAATGGCATATGGCTTAATCCAATCCGCAAGCTCAGATAAAGGAAAAGTTTTTATTTTTGAGACATTTGTTTGATCTAATTCATTATACTTAGAAATTGTTTTATAATTCATATATTTCATTTCATGATAACAAATAAATTCGATAGTTTTTATATCGTTTTTTGTTAGAACTGTTTTCCATTTATCCTTTTTTTTCAGGTTATTTTTTTTTAGAAATTTTTTTTTTGATTTATTGTTTTTTTTATAATTTTCTTTTGACGAAACTATGTATTTTTTTCCTTCATAAGAAAAAGAGGAATTTTTTTTCCAGGGATTTCCCAAACCATCTAAGTATTTATCTTCATTTAATAAGTTATCGTTAAATTTAACTTTTAGGAATTTACATATTTTTTTAAAATATTTTTTTTTATCAGATATGAGATCCTCATATTTCATAGAAAATATTCGGTTTTTGAAATTTCTTTTTAAATAATTTTCTATGAAGATAGACTTTCTCCACTGTCTTGCTACAAAAATTGGAGGATACTTTTGTAACATTACATTTCTCGAAGCTAATACGGATCTTGGATCTCTAGTTATTATTATCGATTTTGATCCTTTAAAAGATCTTAAAAAGGGAGCTACCATTTCATTAGTCCAAACCTCTTTAAAGCCTACTAATTTAGAGTCTTTTTGATAAACTCTATCTATATGTTGCATTGCTTTTTTAATAGCTTCAAAATAGCTTTTACAATTTTCGAAGCCTTTAAATGACGAAGTCCATTTTCCGTTTTCAAAGGATAAATTTTTTTCCTTTATTAATTTAAATATTTTTTTTCCTATTTCTTTATTTAATTTTTTTTTAAAATCTGAGTTTAATACTGATTTTAACAACCCTTCATTACTATCAAAATAATCTTCTAAAGGAGAAAATCTGCTATTTTTTTTTCTATATTTGCTATTTGCTAAATCATATCTAAAACTATTAAAAATTGGAGCTATTGGATCACTTTCAAATGATATTTCTGGGTGAGAATTTAAAGCTCTCGCCAGCCAAGTAGTTCCAGATCTAAATAAACCGGTAACAAAAATTGATTTTTTCATTAATTTTTTTTATTGCAGATATAAGGAAAATAATTTTAAAGTGCTTCTCAAGCCATGAGGTTTTGCAAATCTTAAAAGTGAATTTTTTTCGTATTCATATACATTAGTGTTGTTAATAAGTTTATCGGTTATGGGCTTATTTTTTGGTAAACAAACAAAGGTAATTGTGAGATAGTCTCTATAATTTCCTTCAGATGGAATCGTCGCTCTGTGTAAACACTGAGTAGGATCGAATATTAATGTTTCACATTTTTTACCTATATTACTATATAATAGATCTGTATCAAAAAAATTTTGTTTATAATTAGAACGATCCTTATATTTGATTTTCTTAAAAAACTTTTTTGTATTAGCTTTTGACACTATATGCATAGGGCCATTGCTTTCATTTACATTCATAAGATTAAAAAAAATTTTAAAATGAGTTAGCACATAAGCATCGTTATGAAAGTTATCAGAGTAATGTTCATGAGATGCATCAATTTTTTTATAGTAGGTATTTCTTCTTAGATGTATCATTGCAGGTACAATTTTAGAATTAAAATAAGTTTCTAATTCTTGTATTTCTTTTTTAATTTTTACATTTATTATATCTTTGATAGCGTTATCCACTTTCTCATTTATTTTAAATTTATAAGGAGGTTCATTTTGGCCTTTATCTACTTCCAAATTATTATTAATAATATTTATTTCATCCCCAATGTCAGGATAAATTTTTACAAATCCATTCTTATGAAATCCCAATACTGTTTTTGAGGCATTTTTTAAATTTGCAATAAATTTGTAGAATAATTTATCAAATAATACTAATTCAAGAGGTTTTCTTAGTTTGAATAATTTAAGTGATATCTTGACTGATAAACTATTTAACATTGCAATAATTAAAAATACAAATTTTTTTATGTTTTATAACATTAATAGTTGCATTTAAATAGCTCTATTATAATAAATTCATGAAAGCTATGAAATATATAAATAAAATTATTAATAATTTGATTACTGATATTTATAAAATTGATATGTTGAGAACTTCAATAGTTTTAATAAGATTTTTTTATTTTTTTTACTTAAAACGAAGCATCAAATACCATATTGATCCTGATAAAAAAACTGATGACCATATAACTATAAACAAAAATAGTAAAAAACATACAGTTATAAGTCACAATATGCATTTTAGTGAAAATTTAAAAAATTTCAGAGGAACATTTAGAAAATTTGATGGGTCAAAAACAGTATCTATTGTTTACCCTTTCAAATCCATTGACTTTATAAATTATGAAGAAAATAAAGTTTTATCTGTTGGGCCAAGAAATGAGGGTGAATTATTTTTAATAAGAAGCCTGGGATTTAAATGGAAAAATATTCATTCTATAGATTTAATTAGTTACTCAAAACTTACAAAGCTAGGAGATATTCATAAAAGCGAATATGCAGATAGCTCATTTGATATTATAGTTTGTGGCTGGGTTTTATCTTATAGTAATAATTTTGAAAAAACTTTAGATGAACTTTTGAGAATAACAAAAAATAAAGGATTAATAAGTATTGGATTTAGCTACATACCAAGAGAAATTGATGAAGTTAGAGAGTTTGAAAGTAAAAGTATTATACTAGATAGCACTGAACAAATTTTAAAAAAGTATCAAAATAATATTGAACATGTTTATTTTAATTTCGATGCTAGAAAGTCTGATCCAAAACAAAAAAGACATTCAATCTTAATAGTTAGAATTAAAAAATAAATATGGTTGATTTTAACAAATTATTTTTACCAGACTATAAAGAAATAAAAGTTTTAAAAAAATTATCTAGTGAGGAGATTGAAGAAATTAATAAGAAATATGAATTATCTTTTTTAAGTAATCTGAAAAAATTTATAAAAAAAACAATATTTCTTTTTTTAAAAAATTTAAGCTTAATAAAAATTTTTAAATTTTCAACCCCAAGATCTTTACAAAGTGTACATTGGAAGTATGAACAGCTAGCGGGCTCATATATAAAGAATCATAGGAACTCAAATAAATTAAATTTTATTGCCATAAATGAAAAAAAACAAATTATTAAATGTCAAGGTTTAATTACAAATTATTATGCGACATGCTTAAAAAAATTATATATTTTATTTAAGTCAAAATCTATTTTAGAAGTAGGGGCAGGTGAGTTGACTACGATGGATGAATTATTAAAAAAGCTTAATAAAAAAAAAATTTTTCCAAAAAAAACCGGTGCAATTGATATTTCTCTTAAAAGATTAATATTGGGAAAAAAGTTTGTAAAATCAAATAAGAGAAACATAAATTTAATTGCAAGAGCAAATGCATCAAGATTGCCCTTTCCAAATAATTCTTTTGATATGGTTTACACAGCTAATTGTCTTGAGCAAGTTCCAAGTTTATTTACAAAAAGCTTAAAAGAACTTGTCAGAGTCTCATCCAATTTAATAGTAATAATAGAACCATCTTATCAATTCGGTTCAAAGCCCTCAAAGGATAACATAATCAGAAAAGGGTATACCAAAATTAATGATTATCACTTTAAAGAATTAGGTTTAAAACCAATTTACCGTAATATACTTAATTTAAGTTACTATATATCTGGAACAGAAATTACGATTTTAAAAAAAAAAAGACAAATAAAAAACGTAATAATAACAATTTTGTATGTCCTATTAGTCATGAAAATTTGTACAAAGAAGGATCTTTCTATAAAAATAAAAAAGGAAATATAAAATATGCAATTAAGAATTTAGTACCGATGCTTTGTGAGGATGATAAAATTAAACATAGTTAATAATAAATAATGAAAAATGAATACTCGTTAAAACTTCGAGAAACATTTGTAGACTATCTCGAAAAAATCGATAATCCAAGAATTTTAGAGTTTGGAGTAAGACATGGGATATCAACAGAAATTTTCATTGATATCTGTGAAAGAAAAAAAGGGTTTATTACTTCAGTTGATATAGATGATAATTCTAAAAAATTTGATTCAAAAAATTGGAAGTTTATACATGGTAGAGACGATGACTATAAGCTTGTAGAAGAATTTATTTCAAAAGATATTGATCTTATTTTCCTAGACAGTTTTCATGATGCTGATCATGTTGCTAAAATTTTTTATCATTATTATCCATTTTTAAAAAAAAATGGATATTTTGTGATAGATGATGTCAGCTGGCTACTATATTCAAAAAATTCTGAAAGAAATAATTTTAATAGTGAAATAAATAATCATGAAACTTTTTATAAGATTTTAGAAATATTTAGTTCAAATCAACATAATTTTGATTTAAATATTAATTTCAGATCTTCAGGAATTGCTAAAATTATAAAAAGAAATGAAAATAAATTAGAACCATGTAAGAAAATCACTACAAGAACTTTCACAATTAAAAATTTAATAAGAAAGCTATTTAGATCTTTTAAATAAAAATGAAATCTTTAAGAGTAATAACAGTAAGTCCTGGTTTAAGTGGAGCTGGGCTTTTATCTGATTTTTTTCTTAGTCGTAAAGATTTTATAAGCCCTTTTAAAAATTTTCCTAATGAAGACCAGCAATCTGAATTTAGATTCATATCTGACCCAGGAGGGCTTAATAGTCTTTATGAGGGTTTTTATAAAAATTTTAGTATAAATAATTCTGCATATGTTTTTAATGAATTTAATATTTATTTAAAAAAACTTAAAAAACTTAGAATTATAAAGAATAACAGAAAAGTTTATTTATATAATAAAGCTTTTTTTAGAGAAGCTGAAATATTTAAAAAGAAAATTATTAAACTATCCTATTATGGTTTACCACAGTTTTATAGATTGGGACTTAATAAAAAAGAAAAATTTATTTGGAAAATTTCAAATCGATTTAAAACAGCTCAAGATACTAAGTTTTTTAAAATGGTAATTCCAGTTGATGAAAAAAAGTTTATTAAAGAATCAAGAAAATTTATTGATAAAATTTTATTTGTTCTTTCTGGAAAGATCAACAAAAATTATATAATAGACCAAGGAACTAATTTTTGGAAACCAGAAATATCAAGAATTTTTTTTCCAAACTGTAAAATTATTTTAGTAACACGAGACCCAAGAAGTATTTTCTCTAGTATGAAAAAAAGACAATCTTTATCATTTCCTGGTCATAGCGTAGATATATTTGTTAAATGGTATAACTTAATTATGAAAGACTTTTCTAAAAAAAGCAAATTAAAGAACTCAATTACAATTAAATATGAAAAATTTATACTAGACCATGATTTTGAAAGAAGTAAATTGCTTAAATTTGTTAAATTAAAAGACTTGAAGTCTAAAAATTTTAATGTAAATAATTCAAAAAAAAATATTTTTAAAGCCAAACTTTATCTAACAAAAAGAGAACTAAATATTATAGAAAAAAAGTTGAAAAAATACTTACAATGGCCAAAAAAAACTTATATTTAATTAGACACGGGAAAGCCGCAATGGAGGGTTCAGATAGAGAAAGAGTTCTTGATACTGATGGAATTGTGCAAGCTACTTCTCTTTGTAAAAAAATAAAATTACAATTTCAGAATGAAAAAATAAGAATTATTTCTAGTCCATTTAAAAGGGCAATGCAGACTATTGAAAAATTATCAGAGGACTTCAACACAAATATTGAAATAAGTGAAGCATTGATAGAAATTAATATTGGAAAGGATCCAAATTTGTCAAAACACCAAATAATAGAAAAAATGTGGAGTGATAAAAATTTCAAAGTGAATAGCGGATCTTCTCAATCAGAACACGTTGATATGATTAGTGAGAAAATCAATGCTATATTGGGTGATTTTTTCAAAAAGGACTATAATTTAATATTGATTTCTCATGGTAATTCAATAGGTATTATTTTAAAGTATTTTCTAAATACGAATTTTACATTTAATGACTGGAAAAAAATAAGTATGCCAGATATGTATTGTCTAGGTTTTGATAAAGATAACAAAATAACAAGCTTCAAAAGAGATATTGAGGGAATAGAGAAGATATTTACAATATAATTATGAGTGAAGAAATAAACAAAAAGTATCTTAAGGAAAAACAGTATAAATCAACTAAATATCTTGAAGCTAGAATAAAGATACACCAATTTACAAAAAATAAAATAGGTTTTCATGAGTGGATATTTAATCAATATGATTTATCAGAATTTGAAAAAAATAATGCTGAGATTAAAGTCTTAGATATAGGTTGTGGAACAGGAGTTTTTTGGAAAAAAAATATTGAAAATTTTAAAAAATATCAATTAGATATAACTTTTACAGATGCAACAGCTGCAATGGTAGAAAAGGAAAAAGTAAACACCGTTGATTTAAAGGCAAAAAAAATATTTGAAATTGCAGACATTGATAATCTTGATAAGTATAAAAAACAATTTGATATAGTTTTTTGTCATAATGTACTTTATCATGCTGGTGATAAAGAAAACTCTATAAAAAATTTAGAAAATTGTCTTAATGATAAGCCATCTTCTTTTTGCAGTATAACTACTAATAGTGCAAAACATATGATGAATGTTTATGAAATTGGAAAAAGCTTAGATAAGAACTTTCCAACTGACAGAATCATAGATTCTTTTACGGAGGAAATAGCTGATAAAATGTTACCTAAGCATTTTAAATTAGAAAAGAAAATTGAAGAAGAGGAGTTAAGAGTTACTGACTGGGAAATACTGATGGGTTTTGTTGCATCTGGCGTAGAACCGAGAGGTATTAAGTTGGTTGATAATTTTTGGGAGGAATATAAAAAAATCTACGATGAAGAATTTAAAAAAAATGGATATTTTAAAATAATTAAAAGATCTCCGTTATATATTTGCAAGAAAATCTAATCATAAAATGATTTTATGGATAACTGGAATATCAGGATCTGGTAAGACCACAATCGGTAAAAGTTTTTATAAAAAATTTAAAAAAAAACATAAAAATACTATTTTCTTAGATGGAGATGAATTCAGATCTTTATTTGGTAATGATTTGAAATACAGTATAAAAGATAGGGATAAAAATGCTCAAAGAATGACTGCATTTGTAAAATATTTATCAAATCAAAAGATTAACTTAATAATTAGCGCCAACATAACATCTAATAAATATAGAGTTTGGTGTAAAAAAAATCTTAAAAATTTTATTCAAATTTATATAAAAGCAAGAATTCAATCTCTCATAAAAAGAGATTACAAAGGTCTATATAAAAAAGCATTAAATAAAAAAATAAAGAATGTAGTTGGAGTTGATTTGCCTTTTAAAGATCCTAAAAAAATAGATTTAATTTTGCACAACGATGAAACAAAAACTAAATTTTTAAAAAAAACTGAAGAAGTAGAAAAATTTTTAAAAAAAAATAACGTTAAAATTTATTAGTTAATGTTTTTAAATAAAGCACAAAATTTAAATAATTTAAATAAATACAAAATTAAAAATACTACAATACCAAATTTTATTTTTTTTAATGTTTATGATTGGCAAAACAAAAAACAAAAAATAATTGAAAAAATAATTTATGAATTAAGAATTAGAATTTGCGTAAGATCGTCTTATTATAAAGAGGACTCTTTTAAAACATCGCTAGCTGGGAAATTTGAAAGTTTTATTAATATAAAAAAAAATAAAAAAAATATTCTAAAATCGGTTAATAATTTAATAAAACAATACAGAAGTTTTAGCAAAAATAATCACCATTTCCTAAATAGCTATATAATAGTGCAAGATTTCGTAGAAAATTCCATTTGCAGTGGAGTTGTAACTAACTATACACTCGGTGATGGAGCTCCATATTATACAATAAATTATAATGATATAACTAGCTCTACTTCCTCAGTCACAGCTGGAGATAAAGATAGTTATAGAGTTTTGCATATATCAAGAAATTCAAAAAAGAATATAAGGTCAGTCAAATTTAAAAAATTAACAGATTCAATAAAAAAAATTGAAGAAATTTATAACTACAAACCTTTAGATATCGAGTTTGCAATAACAAAAAATTATAAAGTTTTTATTTTTCAAATAAGACCCATTTCAACTTCTTCAAAGTGGAAAAAAATTAATAAAATAAAATTTAATAAAATATTATTTGATGCAGAAAGTAAATATAAAGCTATAAAAAAAAGAAATTCAGTATATGGTAAAAGAGCTGTCTTTGGCTTAATGCCAGATTGGAATCCAGCCGAGATAATTGGGTTCCAGCCAAGTATTTTTTCTTACTCATTGTATAAATACCTAGTAACAGATAAAATTTGGGCAATTTCTAGAGAGCAAATGGGATACAAGAAACTTAATAATCCAAAATTGATGTACTCTTTTACTGGAAAACCTTACATAGATTTAAGAATGTCATTTAACTCGTTATTACCGAAAAGATTAGGCAAAAACATAGAAAATAAGATATCAAGCTTCTGGATTGATGAATTAATCAATAAAC
>MDTA01064106.1_pt1 | contig 13143 bp, 12 predicted proteins | sample 811151 | NCBI WGS metagenome assembly MDTA01 (sample SAMN05326648, study PRJNA326480) | marine metagenome | isolation source: seawater | place: Indian Ocean: South | collected 2010 | reverse complement strand
GAAATACATATAAAATGATCTACATGTTTAAATATCTTTTTTTTTTCTAAAATTTTTTTTTTTTCGTAATTGTGTGAAAATTTTTCATGTATAAGATCATATACAGTCAAAATTTTTAATTTATGTTTTAGTAATTTAAAATTTTCTTCATTATAATAAGTTTCATGAATGATATCTACTTTTTCTCTCTTTAAATAAAACTTGAACAAAAAATTGTTCAATTTATTAGTAAAAAAATTATTAGGTATTTTACTAAAATGAAATGAAATTTTTTTCTCATTAAATTTGTTTAAATATAAATTTTTACTCAATGGTGCAATAATTTTATTTTCCACCTTCAACGAATTTAGCTGTTTTGCTAAATTTACGAAATACCTGGAAATTCCTCCTTTTTTTTGTAAAAAAAAAATTGAATTTGAAAATATTATATTCATTCTAAATAATGTCTTTAATTTTATACAAAGAGGTTTTATCAATTTGAAGATTTACAACATCGCAATTAGAAATTACTTTTAATTTTTCATCATCTTTTAAATAATTCAAATTTCCTTTTTCATCCCTGCTTTCACTAAAATTTGAATTTGTTGAGTCAGCTAAACTCATAATATCTATATTCTCAAAATATTTTTTTTTTGAAAAATCATCATTTATAAAAAAGGCATTATTTCTTAATCTATTTACTCCTAATAAATAATATCCTTTTTTAGCCATTAAACTCACATATGATTTTAAAGACCCTCCGTAATATAAATTTGAGTAATGGGCTTTGGTTCTATCAAAGTTTTTTAAATTTGGTACAACAAGCTCTTTTTCATGGCCAAAGATGGAGTTATATTCAAGAATTATCACTTTAGAAATTTTTGCTTTAATTTGATCTAGGACCCAATAATCTAAACCATCAATATCTATTGAAAATATATCTATATCAAAATCAACATTTGTATTTAAAGTTTCATTTATATTTTCAGGTGAAATATTTTTTTCGAGCACATTTAAATTACCCCTCCAAAGTGAAATATTATTTGAAACTTTTTCTTTAAAATTCTTAATATTATCTATTATAAGACCTTTGCTGTAATAAGTTTCATATAAAAATCTAGTATTTGCCTCTGAATAATCACCTACACCGATTTCAACAAAAGTAGGTTTTCTTAAATTTAGCTTTTTAACAATAAAATCTATAATTCCATCTTCTCCATTCTGAGAATAAAACTTATATTCAAAATCTTCTAAATAAGATTTTTCGTTATAGAGTTTTCTTGATTTCAATAATGCTATGTTAGCAAGTATCATCAATACTTTTTGAATGCTATAACTTTTAGAATTTTTAAAAAGATTTAGAAATTTAGAATATATTTTTTTGATAAAATTTCTCATTAATTATTTTATATTTTTTGATATTTTGTATTTGATATAATATTTATTTCATTATTTTTTACTTCAATGATTTTGTTACAATATTTGATAAGATCTTTTTTATGAGTACAAAGAACAACAATTTTATTTTCTAATTTTTTAAAGATATAATTTAAAATTTTTGTTTCTGTTTCATTGTCCAAAGCATTTGTTGCTTCGTCGAGTATTAAAATACTTGGATCTCTAAATAAAGCACGAGCAATACCAACTCTTTGAACTTGGCCACCTGATAATTTTGATCCTCTTTCACCTATTGAACTTTTTAAATCTATAGGTTGATTATTAATTTTACTTAAATTTAAATTATCTAATATTGTAATTAAATCTTTCATTTCTTCTTCTATTAGTTCATCTTTAAAAGTAATATTAAAAAGAATTGAATTATCTGAAAGATAAACTGATTGAGATACATATCCAATATTTTTTCTAATGTTTGAGGAATAATCTAGCTCTAAATTATTATTAATTATTATTTTTCCAGATTTTGGATATAAAAGAGAACCTATTAAATTTAATAAAGTTGTTTTTCCACTTCCAGTTTCACCAATTATTGCTATTTTATCTCCCTTATCTAATTGAAGATTGACATTTTTTAAAACTAATTTTTCATTATTTTGATAAGAAAATGAAACATTTTCAAATTTTAAACTTTCAATTTTAGATAATTCTTCAAAATTTTTAACCTTATCAACATTTTTATCAGTTTGAAGTATTCTAAAGATTGTATCACTTGCAGGTCTATTAAATTTAATTGCTTGAATAGATCTTATCAATGATGTTGTGGCTGGAAGTAATTTTAAAGAGGCAAAAGCAAATACTCCAAACCACACAACTAATTCATCTAAATTTATTGATGAATAATTTAATAATAATAAAAAGAAACCAAAAAATATGAATATTCCAATAAATTCAATTACTGGAGCTGTAAATGAAATAGCTACATCTCTAAAAATATTTGCATTCGCAAATTTTTTACTATGATAATGAACTTCATCTAATGATAAAGATTTTTTATCATATAGAATAACTTCCCTTATACCTCCAATTACCTCATAAACTTTTTTCAAAAAGGATGCGGACTCTTGCTGTCTTATTTCACCATATTTTTGAAATTTGTTATTATTAATTCTAATTAAAAAAGAAGCCAAAATTAATAATATAAAAATTACATATAAAGAGTGAAAATTATAAATAACTAAAAAAACACAAGTAGAAATAATAAAAAAAATTTGTGTAATACTGTTAATTATATTTCCAACTAAACCTAGAGAAAAAAGTCCTGTTTCTGAAGAAATATTTCTAACTAAATAAGCAGAATTATTTTCTAAAAAAAAAATATAATCTTTTTCTAAATATTTTTTTAAAACTCTTTGTGTTAAGTCTACAGATAAATTGTTTGTAAATTTGTTAATCCAGATATTATAAAAAATAACATAAAGTGTTTTAAAAAAGTAAACTAAAATAAATACTGTAATAAAAATCAGAAATAACTGGTCATTTCTATAATTCTCTAAAAAAGGTAAATAATCAAAAATGTAATCAAAATCTTGTTGGTTCGTCATAAAGTGAAGTATTGGGATTATTAAGCCTATGCCTAAAACTTCAATTAATGATTTAAATTGTAAAAAAATTACTGAAAATATAAAATTTTTTTTATCTTTTCTTGTTAAAACCTTAAATATTTTTTGTGTAGTATTTTCCAAGCTAAAAACCTAACTAAAGATTATGTTCAAAATAAAACATTCGACACACTGTTAAAAATATAAGTTGAATAAATATAATATACATTTATCGTAAAGAAATGAACTATCAAGTATTGAAAATAATATAAAATTTTTAATTTTACTTAATTATATGCTCTTTTTATCACCATATGCCAATAGATAAATATTACAATCTAGCAAAAACTAAACTGTATCCAATTTGTAGGAGTATAACAGGTAAAGGGTTAGAAGATACTTTAAAAATTATCAAACAAGAATTTAGATCAATGAAAATTTATAGCACAAAATCAGGTACTAAAGTTTTTGATTGGAAAATACCACCTGAGTGGAATATTAAAGATGCGTATGTTTTAGATAAATATAACAATAAAATTATAAATTTTAAAAATAATAATTTACATATAGTTGGATACTCAATACCAATAAAAAAATCAGTAAATAAAAGAGAATTAATTAATCGTATTCATGTCAACGAAAAGTTACCTAATGCTATACCATATATTACTTCTTATTATAAAAAATATTGGGGATTTTGTTGTTCCAAAAAAGTTAAAAAAGAAATTGAAAAAAAATATAATTCTAATGATAAATTTAGAATACTAATAGATTCTAGCTTAGATAAAAATGGATTTCTCAAATTTGGTGAATTGATAATTCCTGGAAAATCTAAACAAGAAATTTTAATTTCTACATATGTATGCCATCCATCAATGGCAAATAATGAACTATCTGGGCCAATAGTTTCAATGTCTTTAATAAATTACTTTAAAAAGAAAATAAATTTAAAAACATTAAGATTTATATTTATACCTGAAACAATTGGCTCAATTGTTTATCTAAATAAAAACTTAAAAAAACTAAAAAAAAATATTATCGGAGGATTCAATCTTTCGTGTATTGGAGATGAAAGACTTCACTCTTGTATATTATCTAAATATAGTAATTCTCCAAGTGATTATGCTTTATTAAAAGCTTACAAATTAAAAAAAATTAAGTTTAAAAAATTTTCATTTCTAGAAAGAGGATCTGACGAAAGACAATTCAATTCACCAGGAATTGATATTCCCATAACATCAATTTTTAGATCAAAATATGGTAAATTTAAAGAATATCACTCCTCATTAGATGATTTTAATTTAGTGACGAAAAAAGGTCTTTTAGGGGGATTTAATATTGCAAAGACAGCTATTGAGATACTTCAAAAAGACGTTATACCTAAAAGTATATTTTTATGCGAACCAAACCTTGGTAAAAGAAATTTATATCCAACACTATCACAAAATAATCTTAGTAAAATTTCTCAAAAATACTTGGATTTTTTAACTTACTCTGATGGTAAAAATAATTTAGAAACTATATCTAAATACATCAAAGTAAAATATAGTGAAACTTTAAAAATTTATAAAATCTTAAAAAAGAAAAAACTAATTGTTTAAAACTAATCTTTTTAAACTAGAGTTGATTTTAAATAGCTTATTTCTGTTTACAAAATCTACAATTTCTAGACATGTTGGAAATTTTTTTTTATCTTTGAATTGGTTTATAATTTTTTTAATAACAGTATAATCCTCATAATAATCTAAAGTTAAGGATAAGTTTGGAAAATTAATATTTTTTGGAGGATGTAAAAAGATAGATTTAAATAATTTTTTATTTCTTAGCATATGTAAAGTAATATGTTCAAATTCGTCTTTCTTTTTCGTCATTTTATAAGATTTTTTTAATGCATTATAAGTGAAAACGCATGAGTCCATCCCATTTGGTAAACCATAATTCTTGAAACAACCGTAATAAACCATATCTAAATCTTTATTTTTATCAAATATGTTTAACATTTGATCAATAAGAATTGGATCTATTATCGGACAATCACCAGTTACATTGCATATAATATCAGCCGAAAACTTTTTTGCGGCTTGTAAAACTCTTAGTTTTACATTCTCTTCACTGCCTCTAAAAATTTTGATTTTGTGCTTTTTTGCAATATTTACAAATTTATCATCAATTGAGTTATTAGTAGTGGCTATAATTACCTCATCAAAAAAAGTAATTGATTTTAACCTTTCAACTAAATAACTAATCATATATTTATTATTGATTTTCAATAAATGTTTATATTTTAGCCTTGAGGAGTTTAATCTAGCTGTAATTATTGCTACAACTTTTTTTTTATTTTTCATTTATTTCTTAATTTAGTTCTCATACCTGCAATACAAACAGGAACTTTTAAAAGAGACTTTATATTTTCTTTTTGATCAATACAATTTTTTACTTTTTTAAATACTTTCTCTAATGTCAAAAAATATTTATCTAAATTTTTTTTATTATGACTTGTAGAAACGTAAACCGAATTTCCAGCTAAAATTTTATTTTTAAGCATCTCTTGAGATAAAAAGGTTTTAAAATAAAGATGATTTTTGTGTTGAAAATTGAAATTAGGTAAAGCATCAATTCCCATTATTTTAATATTGATACCAGTGGACGATGATATTTCTCTCCAATTCTTTTTTATATACCTCCCTGTTTTAGATATATTTTCCCAGCTTTTTGTTTTTTTCATAATTTCTAATGTTTTTAAACCTGCGACTGATCCAATTCTTTCAGTCCAAAATGTGCTACTAATAAATGTAGATTTTGCGGACTCCATAATATTTTTTTTTCCAATAATTGCGTTAATCGCATATCCGTTACCTAACGCTTTGCCAAATATTGCAATGTCTGGTATCACTTTATAATATTTATGAAGACCTCCAAATGTTTTTCTAAATCCTGATGTACATTCGTCAAAAATTAGGATTATATTCTTTTTATCACATAATTTTCTGACCTCTTTTAAAAAATTATTTTTAGGTTCTTCATTTCTCGCAACTTCCATTTTAATGATACCAATATTCTTTTTTGAAATTAATTTTTTCAATTGAACTAAATTATTGTATTCAAAAGTATATGTTGTATTTTTTAAGTTTTTAGGGACACCTTTTATTGGCAAATTAGAAAATAAAAAACTTTCTAGATTGTTCGACTTATTTAATTTTCCAGATAAATACCAATCATGCCAACCATGATACCCACATATTGCTATATTTTTTTTTATTGTTGCTGCTCTGGCTATTCTAACAGCAATAGCATTTGCCTCACCACCTGACCTTGCAAATTTAACCATATCAGCCCAACTGTGGATTTCTATTAATTTTTCAGCAAGCAGAATTTCCTCATAATTGTTTAAAGATGACATATTTCCAAATTTTATTTTTTTTATTACTTCTTTATCAATTTTAGTATTTGCATATCCAAGTGTACATGCGCCAACACTCATTGTAGAAATGTCAATATATTTTTTTTTCTCTAAGTCCCAAATTTCACAACCTTTAGCTTTTGAAAAATATGCAGGCCATAGCTTTGGTAGAAACAAATCAGGATTTTTTGAAAAAAGCATGGTTCCGCCTGGAATAATCTTGTTTGCTTTTTTCCAATATTTTTGACCTAAAATCATCGTAAATTCTTTTTTTTATTGATTAAATTATTTTGCTTATACCACTTTCTTGGATCAATTAAATTTATATTATTGGAACTAAATATATTTGGAATTAAAATTTTTTTTGATTTAAATTTCGTATTTAGATCTTTAAGTTCCATAAAATTATCAAAACCTACAACTATATAATCTATTTTTCTTTGTGATTTAACAAAATGTAAGCATGCTTTGCTTGGTGAAATATTGTTGTTTTTACACCACTTAAACCACTTCTTTAAAGTTTTTTTGTAAGGCTTAAATTTATTATAAATTTTTTTATCTTTTTGAAAATTTGTTAATAAGCCTTGTAAAAAACACGATCTAGCATAAGTTTCTATCCTTAATTTACTTAATTTATTTAGCCATCCGGAAGTTTCTATTCTCTGGTCTAAAACATTATATGGAAACTGCACAATATCTGGTTTAAAAATTTTTATGATAACATCTAGCTCTTTAGGATTATAAATTGAAATTCCAATTTTTTTAATTAATCCTTTTTTTTGTAATTTTTTTAGATTTTTTATTAATAGCAAGCCTTTTTTTCCTTTTAAATCTTTATAATCATGGATCAATAATCCATATATTTTTTTTGTTTTTAGTTTTTTAATTGAATTATTAATATTTAGTGAAAGCCAGCTCAGTATATCTTTATATCTTTTTTTTGGAATTTTTATTTTTGTTATAAAATTAAAATTTTTTGAAAAATTTTTGCCAATTATACTTTCTGCACTTCCATAAGTTTGAGCAGTATCCAATAAATTAATTTTTGATTTTTTTAAATAAGAGTTTATTTTTTTTATTTCTTCTTTTTTTATTATTTTTTTTTTAATTCCATATTTCATTCCAAATTGAGCTGTTCCAACTGCCAGTTTCATATTAATTTATTTAAGATTTATTTTTTTTTAAAAAGTTTTTAATTAAAACAATTATTTTTTTTTGATCTTTTTGATCAAATTTATAGAATATTGGTATACTTAAGGAACTTTTATAGTAATATTCTGCTCCTTTAAAACTATTTTTTTTGTCATTATAAATTTTAAATTTATAAATAGGTATATAATGATATTGTAAAAATATATTTTTAGATTTAAAAAATTTAAAAAAACTATCTTTAGAAATACCTAATTTATGAAAGTTAATTGAGATTATAAATAAATGAAAAGATGAATTTTTTACTGAACTATATCTGGGTAAATCAATTATATTTTTTAAATTTTTAAAATATTCTAAATAAATTTTTTTTCTAAAATTAACAAATTTATTTATTTTTTTCAATTGACTGAGTGCTAAAGCACAATTTAAATCACTTAGCCTGTAATTATAACCTAACTTCGTTACATCGTACTTCCAATGTTTACTTTTATGTCTCAAAATACCATGAGATCTCATCTGTTTAATTTTTTGATAAAAAGATTTTATATTTGTTGTAATAATACCACCTTCTCCAGCTGTAATTGTTTTTACTGGATGTAATGAGAAACAGGAAATATCTGCATGAAGACATGCACCAACTCTAACTTGTTTTTTATTAAATTTGTATGAAGCACCTAGCGAGTGACAAGCATCTTCAATTATTAGACACTTGTACTTTTTTTTAATTCTGTAAAATTCAATTACATTTTCAGGATATCCACCTAAAAACATTGTAATTATTAACTTTATTTTTCTAATTTTATTTTTTTTTACACATTCTAATAATGTCTGTGGTGTCATTTGACCTGTAATTGGATCAACATCTGCTAAATAAATTTTAGCGCCTAAAGTTTTCGACATATTATAAACTGCAATAAAATTAATAGCGGGCATTATAATTATATCATCTTTTTTTATATCTACAGAGGACAAAGCTAAATGCAAAGCAGATGTCCCGCTGTTACAAGAGACAGCAAATTTTGATTTTGTAAATTTTACAAATTCCTTTTCAAATTTTTCAACATAATTTCCTGTTGTAATAAGTTCTTCACTTAAGGATTTTTTAACCGCATACATATCTCTTTTATCAATAAATTGTTTTCCGTATGGGATCTTTTTCATATTACTTTTTTAATTCTTAACTTTTTTAATAATGAGTTATTTAATGGATTACCTTTCTTTATGTCTATAGGACTTTTTTTATTAAGTATTTTATCAAAATAAAATGGGTTTAAACCATTAGCCGGCCTTATTACTTTAATATTCTTTTTGCTTATTTTATCGCCTTTTTTTATTTCAGAAATTGCGTAAATCGATTGTCTAAATTTTAAATTTTTTGCTTCAGTTGAATTTCTATAAAAAAAATCTTTTCCTTTCATAATCGAAATATCGTTAATATTATCTATAAAAGTTTTAATTTCCTTGCCTTTTAATGAAAATTTATAATCTGGAGAATTTTTTTCACTTTTAAGAGCTATATGTTTTTCAATTAATTCAGCTCCTGACGCTACTGCTGTCGCAGCAACTCTATTATCTAATGAATGGTCAGAAAAACCAATTTTACACCTAAATTTTTCTTTTAAAATTTTTATATTATTAAAATTATAGTCAGAAATTTTTGCTGGATATTTGCTTACACAATATAATATTATTATATTCCTCGCTCCATTTTTTTTTGCAATTTTGTATGCTGTTTCTATCTCTTTTAAATTTGCCATACCAGTCGACATTATGATTATTTTTTTTGTTCTTGCTATTTTTTTAATTAATGGGATATGATTAATTTCTGGTGAAGCAATTTTATAAAATGGTGTGTTTAAATTTTCTAATAAGTCGACTGCTGTTTCGTCAAATGGAGAACTAAAACATGTAATTTTAATTTTTCTTGCAAAATTAAACAACTCTTTATGCCATTCGAAAGGTGTTTTTGCCTTATTGTAAAGATCCCATAAATATTGACCTTTCCATATTCCCTCTTTAATAAAAAATTCTTTACGTTTACTCTTCATAGTTATTGTATCTGCTGTATAAGTTTGTAGTTTTACGGCATCAGCTCCAAACTTTTTTGCGTCCAAAATTAATTTTTTAGCTTTTGAAAGTGATCCATTATGATTAGCTGATATTTCTGCAACAAAATAAGGATTTTTATTTAAAATTTTTTTAAGCATTTAATTAATCAATTATATATTCTCTTGTCTTTACCCAGCCTAAATTAGCTAGTACATCAATGATAGATAGTCTATCAATATAAATATTGTTTTTATTGAAATTTTGTACATATTTTTTAGTTTCATAATCATGATAATTCAATGAAATATTAGTTTTATTAACAAAATTATCTTCTGTTAGATAAGCTTTAGAACCCTTAGGTGAAAAATACTCAGTTACATTATGCTGTTCTAATAAATCAATTAATTTATCTGTTCTCTTTTTTTTAGAATTTGTTTCACTTGACTTTAAAAATTTATTTTTTAACGACATTTTTTTTGAAATAAAAGTTATCAAATCTATGTTCAATTGTGAAAGATTTGTAATTTCAATATTATTTATAAATTTAATCAGTTCCTCAATATCTTTAAAAAAAGGATGATTGTGATAGGCTTGATAAATCAAATTAATGTGACTTTCTTTCCATTTTTTTTGATCAGCTACTAAAATTTTATTCAAATTTGTCGATAGTTTATGTTTTTTTATCGGCACTGTTATCCACTTTTCTTTACAATTATTAAGAATTCTATTTCTATTATGCCAACTTCCTTTTGAAAATTGCGCATCATCTAAAAAAATAAAAATATCAGTCTTATAAATTAGATTAAAATATCCACTCCATGGTAAATAAGTAGGTTGCATGATTGCACATTTCATGAACTATTATATTATTTTTTTCAATTTGTAATAATACATATATGATAAATTCATCTTTAAAGTAGTAAATATTATTGAAATTTTTTCTAAAAAATTTAATTCTTTTGAATTTAATGTATTGATAACACAAACCTTATTAAACTCATAATATGGTAAAATATAATACACAAATTTACTAGAGTACTCTTTTCTTTGGAGATGATTCTTATTTGTAGATCTGCCACTAGACCCAATCACAATTAATCCTTCATCAATAGTTTTAAAATAACCTTGAAATAACAATTCTAATACTATTATCCAGTCTATTGCTAAGTAGTTTTTTGTAAATTTTATTGTATTCATTAAATTTTCCCTTCTTATTAAACCGAAAATCATGCTTAAACAAACGGATCTGTATTTATGAAAATCTTTTATTCTTTTATAAGTAGATTTTTCAAAATCAAAGCTGAGAATATTCTTTCTACTTGAATACTCAAAATCATAACAAGTTGAAGAAGATGAAAATACAAAATTTTTATTTATCTCTAAAAAATTCAAATTTTTTTCTATAAAATCACTAGAAATAAAGTCATCATGACAATTCCATTTAAAGTATTTGCCATTAGCTTTACTCAAAACAAAAAAAAAATTTTCTGCAGGTCCTAATGGTTTATTTTGTCTAAAAAACTTTACCCTATTATCGTTTTTTATAGTTTCATTAATAACATTAACAGTATCGTCTGTTGAACAATTGTCTGAAATAATTATTTCTAAATTTTTGTAAGTTTGACTTAATATAGAACTGAGTGCTTTTCTTATATCGGTACTAAATTTATGGTTTTTAGTTAAACCGTTATAAACTGGTATTCCAATACTTACTAAAGGCAAGAAGTTTTCATTTTTAGAATTAGTGTCTTTTTCATTCATAAAATATTTTTATTCACTTATTTATATCCTAAAAGAGGAAAATTCTTATCTTTCTTTGATATAACTCTAATTTTTGTAGGCCACTTCAATTTTAAAGATGGATCATTGTACCTCAAACCTCTTTCATTAATATGATTATAAAAATTTGATGTATGATAAAATATTATAGTCTCATTTTTTAATGTTAAAAAAGCATTAGCACATCCAGGTGGAATAAAAATAGACTGTAATGATTTTTCATTTAATTCAAATGAAATCCATTTTTTATAAGTTTTTGAATTCTTTCTAAGGTCAATTACAATATCATAAATTTTTCCTTTAATGCAAGAAACTATTTTTTTTTCAGATGATTTTGAAATCTGATAATGAAATCCTCTTAATGTATTTTTTTTTTTATTATAAGATATATTGGTCTGCACGGGATTGAATTTCAATTTTTCGTAAAGTTTTTTACAATACATTCTGGAAAAAAACCCTCTAGAATCTTGAAATCCCTTATGATTAATTAAATATACTCCATTAATTTTTTGTTTGATAAACTTCATTAATAACCAAATAAGTAAATTTAATTTTATTACTCAATTTATCAATTAAACTCAACTATTAATTGATTTAAAAGAAAATATAGATATTCTAGCTTAGAATTTAAGATATCCACATGATTACAGGTAACTTTTTAAAAGAAATAATTTCTCAAATAAATAACATTAACAGTAATAAGATTTCTGAATTAGTTCAATTTTTAAAAAAAAAAAAAAATAACTCAAAAATTTTTCTTGCAGGAAATGGGGCGAGCGCCTCAATAGCAAATCATGTTGCAACAGATCTTTCGAAAAGTGCAGGTTTTAAAGCTTTAACTTTTAATGAAAGCAACTTAATAACATGTCTTTCAAATGATTATAAATATGAAAATTGGATTAAAGAAGCTCTTAAAATATACTCTAAAGAAAGAGATATAGTCATATTAATAAGCTCTAGTGGAATGTCTAAAAATATAATTGAAGCGGCTAAATATTGTAAAACAAAAAAAATACCAGTTATTTCTCTTTCTGGTTTCTCAAAGAAAAATAGACTTAATAAATATGGAAAATTTAGATTTCATATTAATTCAAAAAACTATAATGTAGTTGAGTCTTGTCATTTAATTATACTTTTAAATATTGTGGAAAAACTTTTACAAACAAAATAATTTTATTCTAGTAGCATGGAAGTTTCAAAATACATCATCAACTTTTTTAAAAAAAAGGGTGTCAAGAATTTTTTTGTTTTTCAAGGCTCAAATATATCGCATTTAATAAATGAAATAGGAAAACAAAAAAAATGTAGTTATGTTGTACCTCATCATGAACAATCGCTTTCAATGCAAGTCGATACCATGGCTAGACTAAATGGTTATGGGGTGGGAATGGTTACAAGTGGTCCAGGTGCAACTAATATTTTAACTGGTGTTTGCTCTGCATACTATGATTCCATACCATGTTTTTTTATAACAGGGCAAGTTGGTCAAGTGCATATTAAAACTAACAAAAATTACAGACAATTTGGATTCCAAGAAACAGATGTTGTAAGTATTTACAAAAGAGTAACAAAATATTCTAAACAAATTCAACACTCTTCTGAAATTCCTTTTGAACTTGAGAAAGCATATCAAATATCACTATCAGGCAGACCTGGTCCAGTTTTATTGGATATTCCATGGAATATTCAAAGACAAAAAATAAATAGAAATGAAAAAAAGAAATTTATATTAAGTCAAAATAATTATTCTAATGAAATAAAAAAGATAAGAAATATTAATGAATATTT
>MDTA01177815.1_pt1 | contig 13146 bp, 9 predicted proteins | sample 811151 | NCBI WGS metagenome assembly MDTA01 (sample SAMN05326648, study PRJNA326480) | marine metagenome | isolation source: seawater | place: Indian Ocean: South | collected 2010 | reverse complement strand
TTCATCTCTGTCCATCATTGATACAACTTCATTAAAATTTCTAAATATGGTATTTGAACCTTCGATTAGAATTTGTGGTTCGGGTAATCTCCACCTAGATTTAGATGACAAATTTTTAGGGATATTTTCTTGAGCACGGTCAAGTAAGTCCTCATAATCAAAGTCTCCCATGTCAAGGCCTTATGTCATTCATTCTTGAAGGCTTTGGGATTAATTATATCAAATAATATAGAATTTAATGAAAGGTTTGATGTGTTGAAATAGTCTCGACAGGTTTGAGAGACATGGTAGTGAGTATAGAAGAACTTAGAATTACTGCGGCGAATTTACGTAAAGACGGATTGAATAGTCAGCAAATTGCTGACGAACTATCGCTTTCTCAGGACACTATTTCTTGGTTATTGGCAGGAAGTAAATCTGATGATAGACCTACAGACGTTAAGATCGGTTGGAGAACGATTGGAGTTAAACCAAATCGTATTGCTGCAATTGGTACAATAATGGCTGATGTCGCTGACGAAGAATTAGGATTTGAAAATATTGATACTGCAGTGGGCATATCGATTAATGGCATCACATTTGCTCACGAAGTTGCTAGAAATTTAGATTGTGAATTTACCGTCTATCGAACCACAGATGGAGGAGACGGTTCGGGTTCATTATCTAATAAGTATGGACAAGTTGCTGGTAAGAAAATAATCATAATTGATGATGTTTTATCAACTGGAAAGACTATGTCTAAAACAATCAATTCAATCAGAAGTACTGGCGGTGAAGTTGGATTAGTTATTGTTTTGGTTAACAAGACTATGAGAAATGAGATTGAGGGCGTACCGCTTAGAGGCGTTATTCGCGCAGTTTCTGTTTGAGGTGAATATATGCATTGGGCAGACGTAACCGCCCAGGCCTTGGCTCATAAGGGTCAAAAGCACATTATTTCTACTGGCATAACTCCTAGTGGTGAATTCCATATCGGACACCTTAGAGAAATACTGACTGGAGACATGATATCTAGAGCTGCTAAGAATGCAGGTTTGGATGTAGATTTCATTTTTATAGTCGATGACGCAGATCCATTACGTAAAGTATATCCATTTTTACATGAAGAATATTCTCGTTACATCGGACATCAAATCGGTTCGATTCCTGCACCCGATAATGAGGGAAAACCAGATGTAGATTCTTTTGAAAATGGCGGTCTTAATTATGCTGATTATTTCTTGAACCCATTCCTTGAAGCATTAGAAAAGATTGGAGTTAAGCCAAGAATAATAAAAAATCTACACTCATATAAGTTTGGAAAATTCAATGATGTTTCAAAAATTGCTTGTGATAAAGCCGACGAAATTAAGGAAATTATTGAAAGAGTATCTGGAAGGGAATTACCTGATAAATGGTTCCCATGGAGTCCTCTAGATTCTAAAGGTTCCTTAGAAGGAGTAGAAGTTACAGGTTATCAATATCCTTTGGTATTTTGGAAAGACTCACATGGAGTAGAAGGAGAATCTGATATAACTAAAGGCGAAGGTAAACTCCCGTGGAGAATTGATTGGCCAGCTAAATGGTCATGGATAGGAGTCACCTGTGAGGCATTTGGTAAAGATCACGGTGCTGCCGGAGGTTCCTATTCAACAGGTAGAGAAATATCTCAATTATTTGGTCACCCGCCACCTCAACCTTTGACCTATGAATGGATTAGTTTGAAAGGAAAAGGTGCGATGTCCTCATCCACAGGAAATACCATTGGGCCAATTGAGGCTCTAGAATTAGTCCCTCCGGAAATTTTGCGTTTGTTAATCGCTCAATCAAAGCCCAATAAAGCAATAGAATTCGATACTGGTATGAGTCTTGTCAATCTCGCTGATGAATATGAAAGGTTAATTTCAAGAAATTTCCAAGAGGAATTATCTGTTGAAGATTTATCTAGAAGAAAGAGGGTACAAATTGAAGATGCCATTGGAGCATTAAATATGTCGAAGATTTCAATGGATGATTCTATTGAAACATCAAAGGTGACATTTAGACATCTTTCACTGCTGGCGCAAACAAAAACATCTGATGACTTAATTTGGAAAAGTCTTGGATATAATGAAAATAATAGACCCAGTAAGTCTCTAATCGATAGACTAGAGAAAATGAAATTATGGATAAAATCTAGACATTTACCTGAAGAAATGCGAATTTCAATAATTGATAATCCCAATACTGATACTTTTTCTGATTTTTCTACTGATGAAATAAAGGTGCTATCTACTATGAAAAATGAATTGAGTAGTTGCCTATGGAATATTGAAGAGATTGGTAATGCAATACCAAATTCTGCTAAGATTAATGATCTATCTCCAAGAATCGCATACAGAGTCGCATATCTTGTATTCATGGGCAGAGAAAAAGGCCCTAGATTAGCCCCCATTCTAGTTGAAATCGAACAAAGTAGAATAATAAAAATAATTGAAAATTGCTTATCTATTATTGATTCATAAGTTTCAAAATACAATTATTTTACGATATATTCCGCACTATTGAAAAGTGAAGGGTTCTCATCACTAATCATGGGGGGGGTTTACTGTCCAACTTGCGAAGCGGATGTTGAACCTGCTGCAAAGTTCTGTCTGTCATGCGGTCATGACATGAATATCCAAGGGCCTATTACTTCTACTGGCCACGATTTAAATCAATTAAGAGATGTTATTAGGTTAAGAGATGACCTCTCAATGGCTGAAAAATTCGATATGATTGCAAAAATTGAAGAGGGTGCTAACCCTATTCAACTTGGAATTGCTGCACCTGCAGAAGGTGAAGAATACGATATAGGTGAAGCATTCTCAAATGCAGAAATCGAAGGACCTTCCGCAAAAACTTTCTCAAATAGAGACTGGGGCAGTTCCCCTGCTGCAAATGCTGCTGTTAGAGCAGTAGTTAGAGGAACTAATGCTTGGGATTTAATTCAAGATGGAAAGCTAAACTTGAATGAAGGTTTATTTAGAGAAGCCATGGATACAGGAATGGAAGCATCTACTCACATTCACGATGTTGCAAGTGGAGAGCATGAGGGTATTGACCCGGACGCTATGCGTGCAATCCCAGTTTTGAAGCCTCCAAAGAGAAGTTTTTGTCCAAAATGTGGTTCAGATATCCATGCTAATACTATGCTACAATGGCGCAAATGGAGAGATTCTGCTAGTGAAGTAGTTTCTATGCAACTTGAAGCCTCCATGGAAACTGCACTAATTCAGGTCGCATCTCACTACATCAATGTAATGCAAGCACTTCAAGATGAGAGAGATGATGCTTTTTCAAAATTAGATAAAATAGATTCTGAAAAATTAGAGAAAAAGATTCGGACAAAACTTGAAAAAATTATTCGCAAAGAACTTGAAAAAGAAATTCGAAAAGAATTGCAAGAAGAAATTGAAAACAGTACTGTTTCCGAAGTAGCGAAGAAGAATGATACTCCCAAGAAGAGCACTAAATCTAAAACTGTAAAGAAGAAAACTACTCCAAAGAAACCAGAAAAGAAGAAAACTGGTGAAGGAATGTTTGGAGGTCCAAAAAAGATTTCTAAAAAGTATGAAGGTGAAAAAGGAGGCAAAGTTGATTGGTTCCTAAAAGATGCTTTAGATACTGTTTATGACCCACATGGGACTGGTAAGGCTATCAAGGCAGCAACTATTCTTGCTAGATCTTCGGAAGGTAATGTTAGAGTTAGAGATGTTGTTAGAATTTATTCGACCGAGGGAGAGGAAGGTATTAGCGAATTAGCTTGGACTAGTCCGCTAACTAAATACATAATTGAAGCATTTGATGCTTGCTGATTAATAGTTCACTCTCAGCCTTCTTGGCTCCAAGTTTCCTTTTTGTTGAGCAGCAATTGCTGAAACTTCCATATTAGCACCTCTAATTGTGGTAACAAATGGTATGTTGAGTTCTACTGCTAATCTCCTCATCATATTGCCATCCCTCACTGCACCACCAGATACAGTGGGGACATTGACAATAAATGAAATCTTACCCTGTCTCATCAAGTCTAAAGCATCTGGATGCTTTGTCTCTCTTATTCTATAGACAATTTCTACCGGAATTTTGTTTTCTCTAAGAAAGTCTGCTGTACCGGGTGTTGCATAAAGGGTGAAGCCTAATTCGGTTAATTTATTTGCAGAGTCTAATAGATTCTTTTTATCTTGATCTCTAACAGTTAAATATGCTCCACCACTACTTGCAACTGGAACTTCAGTAGCAAGTCTAGCCTTTAGATAAGCTAGATCTGCTGAATCATCTGAACCAAATACCTCGCCTGTTGATTTCATCTCTGGGCCTGGTGCAGGATCTAATCCCCTGAGTTTGATAAATGGAAATACCGGCGCCTTAACACAAATATTTCCAGATGTTCTAATTGGAATTTCTTGTTTTGATAGAGGAATTCCAATAGTAATATTTGCAGCAATTCTGGCTAAGGGAAGCCCAGATGATTTAGCAACAAATGGTACTGTCCTAGATGATCTTGGATTAACCTCTAAAACATATAACTCATTACCTTGGATAGCAAATTGAATATTATAGCATCCCTTTATTTTCAATCCAAGACCAATAATCTTTGTCTGTTCTCTAACTTTTTCAAGTATTTCCTCAGATACATTTTGTGTTGGAATAAAACAAGTAGAATCTCCCGAATGAATTCCTGCTTCTTCCAAATGTTCCATGATTGCACCAATCAATACTTCTTCTCCATCGCACGCAGCATCGACATCTAATTCGGTAGCATGGCCTAAATATTCATCGACAAGCAATGGCTTATCAGGCGCTAAATATGCTTCTTTTAGATAAGCATCTAATTGTTCTTGATTTGATAAAATCTCCATACCTCTTCCACCCAAAACATATGAAGGTCGAATAAGAACCGGGAATCCTATTTCTTTTACAGCCTCTCTTACATCATCTGAGCTAGTTCCAGTTGTACCTCTAGGCATTCTCAGACCTGAATCTTTGGCAAATTTCTCAAATCTTTCTCTATCGCTTGCTTCATCAATTGCATCACAAGAAGTTCCAGCAATCTCCAATTCCAAACCTAATTTCTTCAAATCAGGTAACCTTTGCTCTAATGGTTGGGATAGATTGATTGCAGTTTGTCCTCCGAATTGAAGTAGAATGGAATGTGCATTTTCTCTAAGCAATACTTCAGTAACATACTCTAGTGTTAATGGTTCGAAATATAATCTATCAGAGGTATCAAAATCTGTTGAAACAGTTTCTGGATTATTATTTATTAAAATCGCATCTTTACCTGCTTCCCTAATCGCCTTTACTGCATGTACGCATCCATAATCAAACTCAATTCCTTGACCAATTCTAATAGGACCGCTACCAATAGCAACAAATCGTTCCTTGACGCGATTTTCTAAATCTGGAATAAAATCAATTTCACTGGAACCATTCGGTTCATAAGTTGAATAATAGTATGGAGTCTTTGCTGCAAATTCTGCAGCACATGAATCAACCATTCTAAATCTAGGATGAAGTTTCAATGAATGTCTTCTTTTCATCACTGTTGACTCATCTCTTCCTCTTGGAAGAGATTTATACCCGGTTGCAGGGAATCCATTTAGAGCATCGGCAATATGTGAGTCGCTAAATCCAAATGATTTCCATTTTCTAAGAGTATCAAAATCAATATCAGAAGGATTACACGCCATAGAAACTATTTCATTTTCCATTTTAGCAATGTTCTCAAAACGATAAAGGAACCATCTAGTGATTCTTGTTATTTCATGGACTCGTTCGATACTCCAGCCACGCCTAAAGGCTTCTATCAATGCACCCATTCTTCTGTCAGTTGCAACTTTACACCAATCAACTAATACTGAATCTGGCAACTTTTCATATGCCCTTTCCAGCATTCCTTCTCCTTCAGATTCATCGGCTCTTGTCAGCGGTCTAGGATGTGGACAGCCTTGTTCCAAAGATGCCCAGGCTTTCAAGAAAGCTTCTTCGAAATTCCTACCAATAGCCATTACTTCGCCAGTAGATTTCATTGATGTTCCAAGGGTTCTGTCAGCGGTCCTAAATTTATCAAAAGGCCATCGAGGTATTTTTACTACACAATAATCTAAGGTCGGCTCAAAAGCAGCAGTAGTCCCTTCACCTGTAATTGGATTGGGTAATTCATCAAGCGTATAGCCAACGGCAATCTTCGCTGCCATCCTAGCAATTGGATATCCAGTTGCCTTACTAGCCAAAGCAGAAGAACGAGAAACTCTTGGATTTACTTCAATTACTCTTATCTCACCTGTAGATTGATTAAATGCAAATTGGACATTACATCCACCTTTGATATTTAGAGCTCTGATTAGTTTTAATGCTTGATCCCTGAGAATTTGATGGTCACTATCAGAAAAAGATTGCAATGGAGCAACTACTGTTGATTCGCCGGTGTGAACACCCATTGGATCAATATTTTCCATGGTACAAACAATAGTGGCATTATCTGCTTCATCACGCATAACCTCATACTCTAATTCCTGCCAGCCTAAAATTGACTCTTCAATAAGAACTTGATTAATACGTGAATTCCTCAAACCCAAAGTTGCAATTTCTACTAACTCACCTAAATCCCAAGCAGTTCCACCGCCAAGTCCTCCTAAAGTAAATGCTGGTCTAATCAATAATGGCCAACTATTAATTGATTCAGCTGCTGATAAAACTTCATCCATGGAATTACAGGCTATAGCTTCAGAAATTGGCAGATTAATTGATTCGCATACTTTATTGAATAAATCTCTGTCTTCCGCTTTATCAATAGCATCTAAATCAGAACCTATCAATTCAACACCCAACTCATCAAGAACGCCTTGATGTGCTAATTCGCTGGCGATATTTAGAGCAGTTTGTCCGCCCATTCCGGCCAATAAGGCACAGGGCTTTTCGATTTCTAAAATACGTTTTACAGAAGATGACAGTAGAGGTTCAATGTAAACCTTGTCAGCCATTTCAGGGTCATTTTGAATTGTTGCAGGATTAGAATTTACTAAAATCACTTCATATCCATCTTCTCTCAAAGCCCGAACTGCTTGACTTCCTGAAAAGTCGAATTCAGCGGCTTGACCTATTTTTATCGGTCCACTTCCTAAAACTAGAATTGTCTTCAAATCATCCCGACGTGGCAAACTAAAACCTCCCAAGATATTCATCAACAATTTCTCTAAATCTCAAAAATAAATTTTCAGCATCATGCGGTCCTGGACATGCTTCTGGATGAAATTGTACAGTGAAAGAAGGGTGCCCTATTACATCCAAGCCTTCGACTGTTCTATCATTGGCATTTACATATCTGACTTTAACTTCTGCTCCATGTAAATTTTCTTGTTGTTCAGACTTTGCACCGGATGGATGTGCTGCAAGCATTCCTGCATTAGGATCCGCCACAGCAAAGCCATGATTTTGACTTGTAATCAAAACCTTGCCAGATAATAAATCAACTACTGGTTGATTTGCACCACGATGGCCGTAACGCATTTTGTATGTACTTAATCCAGATGCAAGACCCATAAGTTGGTGCCCCAAACAAATGCCCATTACAGGAATTTTTGCTCTCACAGCAGACGCAAGAATTTTCCTTGCAGATGTTGCTTTACCCGGATGAGCAGGGTCTCCAGGACCATTGGAGCAGAATAGTGCATCAATTTGGTATGTTTCGGTTAGAAGATTAAAATCGATATTTGGTGGACACCAAATTACTTCGAAAGATTTACACAAACTTCGTAAAATATTGTATTTAATCCCACAATCTATGGCAGCTAATCTAGGTTTTTTGACACCAAATTCATCCAAGGAACCTTGATTCAAAAATACTGGTTCATCAATTGATACTAAATCAACCAAGTCCTCTAATTCGGGAGATGTCAACTTTTTCAATCTTTCAATTAATATTGATTCTTCAGAAAGCGGACCAAATACACATAGAACTGTACCTAATTCTCGTACTCTTCTGGTTATCGCCCTAGTATCAATACCTTGAATGCCAGGAATTCCGTGCAATCTTAACAATTCATTGACTGTACCAATCGAATTACGATGATCTGGCCTCTCCATAGCATGTCTTACGACTACTCCACGCGGCCATACTGATGCGGATTCGGAGCATGAATGATGAATTCCATAATTTCCAATTAAAGGATAAGTGAAAGTCAATACTTGGCCTGCAAAAGATGGATCTGTCAGAGATTCTTGATAGCCCATCATACCAGTAGTGAAAACTAACTCTCCTTCACCTATTCCTTGCGCTCCAAAAAGTTCACCTTCATATCTTCCTCCATCAGCAGTCAATAAAAGTCCAAAACCACTAGCTTGAGGCGATAATTCATCTCCTCTAAATAAACCATCAGCAGCATCTGGAAAACTAGGAAAACGTTCAGATAATCGATTTTCAGAGCCTGGAGAGAAACTTCCATCTCGTGCCTCGGCCCTCGACATCAAAGTTGGTCAAAAACGGACCCCCATAATGATTGGGTTTGAAATAAAAATAAACAAGCGTTTTTCGAGGCAAGGTAAAATCGAACAACTTTGACATAGTTAGTTAAGTAAGTTTTTAGTTACTAAAATTACTTATCTAAATCTAATACTTTCTTTCCACTTGCCGAAGGTTCAATAATTAGTCTAGCATTTTCGAATTTTCGATTTAGTGAATTACCAGAAAACCATGAATCCAAGAAAAGCCCTAAAGCAGCAACCTCGGAGTGTGGCTGATTACCTACTGAAACATTGTATTGACACAGCTTAAACACTTCACTAGGCACTTTAGCACCTCCAACAACAATAACAATTGGCCTATCTTTAGGCATCTTTGGTATTGCTTCTCTAAATTGCTCACCATACATAGTTAGATGAACAGCAATTCCAGGTAATCCATCACCAGCATCTTCCTCAACGAATTTTCTAAGCCAACCTAGAGGACTACTGATATGTTGACATTCCAACCCCTTACCAAATCTTTCATCAACTGATGCTAAATTATCAAACATTTCTTGATCTTTATCGCCCGAAAGTAAAAACCGATGAGCCCCAAAAGCTCTGCCAACAAGTGCTAAGTGAGTTGTTATTCTTGGATCTCTTCCTTTACGATGGCCCAAACGTAAAACATCTACTCGCGGTTCAGGCATAACCTTGCCAGAAATCAATCATTGATGAAGGATTTTGTTATTTTTACACATCAGATTGTCTAGGAGTATTTTCTGTTTCATTAGAAGGTGTAATTTCAATTCCATTTGAGTCACAAAATCTTTTCAACCAAACCAGTAAAGATGCATCTACTAGTAAATGAGCACAAAATGTGACACCTATCCAAAGTATTCCAAGCCTTAGACAACGCCAAAATCCTTCAATTAAATCATATTGTTCAGTAAAAATTCCAATGGCTAATGGCTCTAAAACATATAAACCACACATTATCAGCATTGCCCCTGAAATCAAAGAAGGTAGTAACTTACCTAACTCCCTACTAAAATCACTCAACAAAGAAGAAAGTAACCCTAATGAAATCACTGCTAACGCGACTTGTGAGAAGTCTAGATTGAAAAATGTCGACATTCCTAGGTCTAAATCATCGCTTCCTGAGTCGACAAATAGCCACCAAAATACCAAAATTATAGTTATCAAACCTCCACTATAATATGATTTATTAGCAATCATTCCAAAAATTGAAGAATTATCTTCGGGTTTCAACCTACCAATCAATCTATTGGCAAGTTCCAAACTGGATTCTGAGACTGAATCATTGGAACCAAAATCACTCGATTCGGGAACCACTGATTGCTGAGTTTCCTCCGGCATAACGACACCTTTACAGTCACAACTTATCAAATCTCTCGCATTAGCATGGGTAATGAGCGAGAACTTTCGACCTGTTGAAAAAAGCCGTGAACATTTTTCCACCACTATTCATCGTCAAAATTTATCTCCATGTATAGTAATGGGAATATTAAATGTCACACCTGATTCTTTCTATGACGGAAGTAGAAGATTCAATATTGATGATGCTGTAAAAAGAGGTCTAGAAATTTGGGATTCCGGGGCTTTATGGCTTGATATTGGTGGAGAATCTACTCGCCCAGGCGCAGAACCTGTTGATGTCGAAGAAGAATTAAGGAGAGTTATTCCGGTGATTAAAGAACTAAAAAGAGTAAGACCTAATGGACTTATTTCTATTGATACTAGAAGACCATTAGTTGCTATTGAAGCCATTAAATCAGGTGCTGACATGGTAAATGATGTTTCGGGATTAAGTAATTCAGATATGGTAGAAGTAATTCTAGAAAATAAGTGTGCAGTATGCATAATGCACATGCAAGGGTTACCTGAAAATATGCAAGAAAATCCTAACTATGGAGATTGTATCGACGAAGTAAGTCAATTTCTATTCAATCAAGCTGAAATGTTGGTTTCTAGAGGACACTCTGAAGAATTAATAATAATAGATCCAGGCATCGGATTTGGTAAAAAATTAGTTCATAATTTAGATTTACTGAAAAATATTGAAGTTTTGACTAAGTCAAAATTCTCAGTAATGCTTGGAGTATCTCGAAAAAGTATGATTGGTCAAATTACTGGGAAAGAAGACCCAGAGGATAGATTATCAGGGACATTAGCGACATCCGCATTTGCATTTTATAATGACATAGATATAATTAGAGTGCATGATATAGACCAAAATGTCGATTTGCTAAAGGTATTGGATAAACTAGAAAATTAGATTCCACCAATCAAACCAGCTGCGGCAACCCATGCTCCGGCCATACTTCCTAGATTAGTCAATGCAGTTACTAGTAATACCTTTCCAGCCCTATTAGACCAAAATAATCCGAATCTATCTAACTTCAAGAAGTTTTGAAGGTCTTCAGTTGTGGGTTCAGCCACTTTTAGCTGAACGTATCCTGCAAACCATCCTGCAGCCAATGTTGGATTAAGTGAAGTAATAGGTGATGCGAGTGCAGCAGTTAATATTGCTAGGATATGACCTCTGGCTAAAATACAACCTATTGCTGCAAAAACTGCATTTGCTAAAGTCCAAACTGTGAATAATTCTACAATATCGATACCTTCGCCAGTCGTTAAAAAATAGGCCATTAAACCCATTACTAATGCCGGAATTAACCAAGGAATGATTTTTGAAATCTTTCCTTTTTTAGGAACTTCTTCTAAAAGTTTAATTTTATTTTCATCAAAATTCTTTTTCGCAATTAAGTTATTCTCTAATCCTTGAAGATGTCCTGCTCCAACAACTGCTAGAACTTTTTTATTAGAGTCTATTGAAAGTATTTTTTCAGCTAAATAAGAATCTCTTTCGTCTATTAGTACCACTCCTGCGCCAGGAGAAAATTGTCTTAACTCTTCCATCATCGAAGAAAGTAAATCTTGATTCGATAATAATTCTTCAAGTTCAGGATTTTCTTCTTCATCATCACCCAATAATGAATATAAAATTCTAAATTTCTCTCTAAGTTTCATTTTTTTCCATGCCCTTCTAAGAGTAACTTGAATATCTCTATCGATGAGCTCCACCTCTAACTCCTTCTCATTAGCAACTTCTACTGCTGCCAGTAATTCTGCTCCGGGTTGTTCTCCTTCATCGAGACCTAATTTACGCTGCTCGGTTGCTAACATTGACTGAATCAAAACTAAAGGAGCCTTACCCTCTTTGATCACTTTTAACAATCCCTCTTTATCCAATCTACGATCGCTAACTAAAGAGTCAAATCTTGATTGGCATAATTCTACAGCAACTACATCTGGTTTGAAGTCCTCAATGTGAAATTTAACTGCCTCTACACTGGTTTTTGCAACGTGAGCAGTACCCAATAATCTCAAATTAGGAGAGATATCAATAACTGGAGAAGAAGACATAATTATTCCTCATTAGGCGATGGTAAAATTTGTTTTAACTGTAAGATTATCTCTTCTAGAGACTGGTCAATTGCTTCATCTAAATCAGTAGGCACCTCATCAAGTATAGATTCGAAAGGAATCTGCCCACCTGCCAACTCTCTATGTCCTCCAGCTAAACCATTCTTCCAGTGATTTGATAATGTTTTACCAATATGCAATCCTTGCCTTTTTGTCCTTGCTGAAATTATCACTTTACCCCTCCTAACACCAAATACTACAACGGTATCAATGCCCTCAGTAGGAAGCAAGAAATCTGCAATTTGTGCTAGAGAATCTCTGTTGGGCATTTCTTTTAGGGGTGCAAGTAGATTTTTTCCATATTTTATTCTATTATTTAATGCATAAGAAAATGATTCTAAAGTTTCTTGAGAACGTGGCGGCATTTCTATAGAGCGCATTACATCACGGTCGACAAATGCATTTAACCAAGAAAGCGCTCGTAGATCGACAGCATTGAAATCTCTGGTAAAACCGAGGGTATCGGTCTTAATTCCAAACGCTAAAGCAGTTGCAGTATTAGTTTCGATTTGGTGATTGAGACTCATTAGTAAACTTGTAACTAGAGAAGATGTTGAAGAGAATTCTGATCTAACTAAAACAATGTCTGCTGCAACAGTGTCTTCAACTGTGTGATGATCAATTATAATATTTGGAATACATCCTTCAGGAAGAATATTATTGGCTCCCGGCTTATGAAAATCAACTGCAATAACTACTTCAGATTCTTTAATAATATCTGAAACCTCCCAATCTAGAATCAATCTTCTAGTTGGAATTTCAAGTAATTGTACCATTGCTCTGTTTTGCTGATGTTCGATTAATCCTCCATGAAGTATACTTCCTTCAAGTCCCATCTTCTCAACCATTTCAAGCATTGCTAACCCTGCTGCAAGTGCATCTGGGTCTGGATTATCATGGCAAAAAATTGAAACCTTACTCCCCTTAGAAATCGAATTAAGATAATTTACCACTACAGAAGCGCTTGCTCTACGTTCCCATGAACGAATTCTATCCTGCATTGCAGAAAATGAAATATCGTCAATACTTACCAAATCAATTCCATCTCCCTCAAGAGGAACCGTTGTCAAAATAGGAATCTTTGGCCATTTCTTCTTAATTTCCTCGAGTGGGTGTTCATCACTCAATGATTTATCATCCAAGTATAAAATAGCAGTTGGATAATGGTTTAGCTGTGGGATAGTGCTTATTTCA
>MDTA01223044.1_pt1 | contig 13150 bp, 13 predicted proteins | sample 811151 | NCBI WGS metagenome assembly MDTA01 (sample SAMN05326648, study PRJNA326480) | marine metagenome | isolation source: seawater | place: Indian Ocean: South | collected 2010 | reverse complement strand
TTTTAGTAGTTTTTACTGGTTTTGATTTTAATTTTAAACTTTTAAAAATTAACTTTTCAATTAATTTGATTTATATAATAATTTTTTATTGGGTTTTAAGAAAACCTGATTCAATTGGATTTGGTATAATTTTTTTTGCAGGAATTATAAATGATGTTGTTCAAAATTTTCCCATTGGGATTTCATCAATCAATTTTTTACTAATATCCGTAATAGCATCTTTTATTCGATCAAGAACTTTATTGCCAAACTTGCTTTATGACTGGGTGTTATTTTTAATAACTCTTTTAATAATTAGTTCAATTAACTTTTCAATTTTGTCAATAATTTTTGATAGTGAGATAAAATATTCTGCAATAATGTTAAATTCATTTATAACATTTTTAATATATCCAGTATTTGCAAAGACTTTTATTATTATTGATCAATTTAGTGTGAGTAAGCAAAATGTTGACTAAAGGTAGTAGTGTTGAAAAGGGCAGAATAATTTCAAGAAGATTATTTATTCTTGCTGCAGCTAAAGTTTTTATTTTTGCTGGTATTACTTCAAGGTTATATAATTTACAAATTTCAGATAGGAAAAAATATGAAATTTTATCAGACAAAAATCGTTTAAGAGAATGGAAGACACCTCCCCAAAGAGGAATCATAGTTGATCATTTTAACAATGTGTTAGCTAAAAATGATAGAGTATTTCAATTACACTTAGTTTTGGATGAAGTAAAAAATTTTGATCAAACTATGTTCAAAATTAAAAATATCATAAATCTAAGTGACCTTGAATTAAAAGAAATTAATAAAAAAAAGAAAAAATTAAAACCTTGGGATACATTGGTTATTTCTAATAATTTAAGTTGGGAAAAATTTTCAAAACTAAATCTTTATTTGCATGAAATTGAAGGAGCTAAACCAGTTTTATCTACATCAAGATTTTATCCTTACTCTAAAGATTTGGTACATATTGTTGGTTATGTAGGAGATGCCAGTCCAAAAGATTTAGAAAAAAAAGAAATTAAAGAAAATTTTGTTCCGGGGTTAAAAGTTGGTAAGTATGGATTAGAAAAATCCCAAGAAGAAAATCTTATAGGACGTTATGGACTTAAAAGATATGAGGTAAATGCATCAGGCAAAAGAATTAGTCAGGTAAATTATATAAAAGAAAAGCAAGGAAAAAAATTGAGGGTCACAATTGATGTTGAAATTCAAAAGTATGCACAAAAGCTTTTAAATAATAAAGCAGGATCAATTTGCATAATGGATATCTATACAGGTGAAATTATTACAATGGCATCATCTCCAGCTTACGACCCCAATAAATTTACTCATGGAATAAATATAAAAGACTGGAATGAAATTAGGAATAATCCATTAAAACCACTAGTTAACAAGTCTATTGCGGGACTTTATTCACCGGGCTCTACATTTAAACCCTTAGTGGCTCTAGCTGCTTTAGAATATGGGATTATAAACCCAAATCATAAAATACTTTGCAAAGGTCATAAGCATCCATATGAACTCTACGGAGTTAAATACCATTGTTGGAAAAAACACGGGCATGGGTATATGAGATTAAGAAATGCTATAAAACAATCATGTGATATTTACTTTTATGAGATGGCAAGATTGTTAGGAGTTGATAAACTTTCGATAATTGCCAAAAGATATGGATTGGGACAAAAAGTATTATCAGATTTATATATTGATGAAAAAAGTGGACTTGTTCCAAATACTAAATGGAAAAAAAATGTTTTAGAAAAAAGCTGGTATCTTGGAGAAACCGTAATCAATGGAATTGGTCAAGGATATATTCAAACTACACCATTACAGTTATCTTTAATGACAGCTCAGATTGCAAATGGAGGTTTTAAAATTAAACCACATATTATTTATGATGAAACAATTAATTATAAAAAAATAAAAAAACAGATTGAAAAAAATTTAAATAACGAAAATTTAATACATCAAAATTTTTTAAACGATATAGAAATAAAACCATATCAAAGGATGTATAGAAACAATAATAATATAAAATTTATTTTAGATGCTATGTTTGGATCGACAAACGAAAAATATGGTACATCTTTCAAATCAAGGTTTAATGATTTGAAATATCAGTTTGCGGGAAAAACAGGAACATCTCAGGTAAAAAAAATAACAGAAAAAGATAGGGAGCTTGATCTTGATATTTCTCAAATTGAATATAAAAATAGAGATCATGCACTTTTCGTCGCTTTTGCTCCATATAAAAACCCAAGATATTCTTTAAGCGTTATAATTGAACACGGCGGATCAGGAAGTAAAACTGCTGCACCGATTGCTAAGAAATTAATTAAGAAAACTATTGACCGTCACAATTTAAGAGAAGAGATAAGAAATGGAAGTACTAATTTAGCATAATGTTGACTGAAAGATTTCAAACCTCAAGTTATAGTTTTTTTGATAAATTAAAATCAATTGATTATTTAATGATTTTGTTAGTAATTTTAATAGGGTCCATAAGTGTATTTGCAATATATTCTACAGAGGGAGGTAAATTTTCATACTATACTAAAAATCACTTGATAAGATTGTCATTATTTTTTGGTCTTTTCATAATACTTTCATTTGTTAGGATTTCTGTGTGGTATAATAATGCGTATTTATTCTATCTAGTAGGAATTATTTTACTTATTCTGGTTTTATTTTTTGGAATAACAGCTTCAGGTTCTAAAAGATGGATAAATCTTTATCTCTTAAATTTGCAACCATCTGAACTTATGAAGATAGCAATAATAGTTTGTTTTGCCAGATATTATCACAGGATACAAAGTGCCGATATTCAAAGTTTAAAGTTTTTGCTTCAACCAATTATATTAATTTTGATTCCGTGTTTTTTGGTAATAAAACAACCAGATCTTGGTACATCAATATTAATAGCTGGAAGCGGCATAGCAATTATTTGGTTGGCAGGATTAAATTTAAAATACTTTATTTACTCTGGGTTAGTAATGTTAGTTTCATTACCATTTGTGATTTCAATATTACAACCTTACCAGAAATCAAGAATACTTACTTTTTTTAATCCAGATAGAGATCCCCTTGGAGCAGGTTATCAAATAATTCAATCAAAAATTGCTATTGGTTCTGGAGGCATGTATGGAAAGGGATTTTTGAAAGGTACACAAAGTTATTTAGAATTTTTACCTGAAAAGCATACTGATTTTATTTTTACTTTATTTTCTGAAGAATTTGGATTTACCGGTTCTATAATTCTTTTAATTTTGTATATGCTTTTAATATATAGGATAATTAGAATAGGTTTTTTAAACAGAAGTTTTTTCTCTAAACTTTATTGCTTTGGTTTTGCAACTTCTTTGTTTTTATATGTATTTGTAAACGTAGCTATGGTATTAGGTTTGCTTCCCATAGTGGGAGCCCCATTACCTATAATGTCATATGGAGGCTCTTCTATGCTTTCTATTATGCTAGGACTTGCAATCGCAATGAGTTGCAAGATTTACAGTCAAGATCAAGTTACATAAAATTAATAGATACATTCATATTACCCGCGATCAAATAGCACCTATTATAATTACTAAGTAAATCTATATTTATTTTGTGGAAGAAAAAAAATTTAAAATTGGTATAATTGGCGCTGGTATTCAAGGAGTTTGTGGAGCATTGTTTCTTCAAAAAAAAGGATATCAAGTTACTTTATTTGATAGAGAAGAACCAGGAAGTGCAGCATCTTATGGAAACGCTGGTCATTTTTCTCCATATGCATCAGTACCTTTAAATAGACCAGATGTCTTAGCAGACATTCCTGCAATGCTATTATCCTCAAGAGGACCTTTAGCTCTTAAATGGAATTATATGCCAAAAATGTTACCCTGGATGATTAAATTTTTATCCAATTGTAGTAAAAATAAAATGATGCATACAGCTAAAAATATGCATCAAATTTTGGATCAATCTCTCCCAGCCTTTGACGAGCTATTCGAGGAAATTGATTTAGAGGGTTTGGTTGAAAGCAATGGTATTTTGTATGTCTGGACCAAAAATAATATAAAAAGCAGAAACCTTGAAATCAATATAAGAGATAAATTGGGAGTAAAACAACAGCTTGTAAACCCAAAAGAAATTCATGATCTAGAACCAAACTTAAAACCTTTTTATGATGGAGGTGTATTCTATGATTATGCAAGACATGCTAGAAACCCAAAAAAAATTTTAATTAAATTATTTGAAAACTTTGTAAAAAAAGGGGGCAAATTTTTAAAGCTAGATATAAAGAACCTTGATTTTGATGAAAAAAAACCAGTTTTAAGATCTGAAACTCAAAGATTTATATTTGATAAGTTGTTAATAGCTTGTGGTGCGTTTTCTAAAAAATTAACCGATAAACTACATGAAAATATTCCTTTAGATACTGAAAGAGGCTATCACGTTCATTTTAAAGATTATGATCATTTGATATCACGCCCTATAGTTTATTCAAATCGGGGTTTTGGAATGACACCTATGGAACAAGGGTTGAGAGTAGTTGGAACTGTTGAATTTGGAGGACTTAAGAACCCTCTGTCAAAGTCACGAATTAAAAACTTAATACTTAATGCGAGAGAAATGCTTGACGGTTTACCAGAACACAAAGATGAATGGTTAGGCTTTAGACCTTCGCTGCCGGATTTTTTACCAGTTATCGGACCATCTAAAAACTACCAAAATGTGTATTATTCGTTTGGTCATCATCATTTAGGATGGACATTAGGTGCAATATCTGGGAAAATAATTTCAAAAATGATTGCAAACGAAAATACAAATATGGATCTTAAGCCATATAGCTCAATTAGATTTGCTTAAATTGTGCAAAATAATAATAAATTTGCCTATCTTCTTTTAATTTTAACAACTCTTTTTTGGTCTGGTAATTTTATTGTTGGAAAAGCTGCAAGTTTATACGAAATACCGCCTTTCTCTTTAAATTTTTATAGGTGGTTGTTTGCTTTTATAATCTTATTTCCTTTTACTTATAAAGAAATTATTAAAAACAAAAAATATATATTTAAAAACTTATTATTTTTTTCAGTGTTGGGTATAACAAGCATAACTATTTTTAATTCAATTGTTTATTATTCTTTGTATTACACTCAAGTAATTAGTGGTGTGCTTATGATATCAACGATACCTGTTTGGATTATGTTTATAGCGTCTATATTAAGGATTGAAAAAACTAGTTCTTATCAAATTTTTGGTGTCGTAATGTCTCTGACAGGTGTAATTTTTATAATTACCAAACTTGACTTAAATTTAATAAAAAGTCTCGCTTTTAATAAAGGAGATCTATCAATGGTGGTGGCAATGCTTGCCTGGGCAACTTATTCAGCTTTGTTAAAAAAAAAAACTTATGAAATATCCCAGCCTGCACTTTTAGAAATAGTAATTATTTGTGGATTAATTTTTTTAGTTCCAATTTATTTTATTGAAATGAGTTTTGGAAATAAAATAATAATATCAAAACCTTTTGTATTGACTTTAACTTATGTGGTAATTTTTCCTGGACTTCTCTCTTTTCTTTTTTGGATTAAAGGGATTGCAATTATTGGAGCAAATAGAGCGGGTGTTTTCTTACATTTAATGCCAATTTTTGGAGCGTTAATGGCTATGGTAATATTTAATGAAAAATTTATGTTTTATCATGTTTTAGGAGCAATATTTATAATTGCAGGTATAACTCTTTCAAACAAAAATAAAATAAATGCTTAAAGTAGCGATACTAGATGATTATCAAAATTTAGCTCAGGAAATTATTGATTTAAAAAAACTTTCTAAAAATTATGAAATAAACATTTTTAGTGAACCTTTCGAAAATGAAGAAGAGGTAATTAAACAATTAAAAGATTTTGAAGCACTCTTGATTATGAGGGAAAGAACTGCTCTTAACTCAAATATAATAAAAAAATTAGATAAACTTAGATTTATAATTACAAGCGGAATGAGAAATAAATCAATAGATTTAATATCTGCAAAAAAAAGAAAAATTATTGTATCAGGAACAGACATAAATATTAATCCAACACCCGAACTAACCTGGGCACTTATATTAGGTTTAGCAAGAAATCTCAAAACAGAGATTGATAATATGTTTCAAGGATACTGGCAAACTACGATTGGAGTTGAGTTAAAAGGAAAAATTCTTGGTTTATTAGGCCTTGGACGCGTTGGTTCCCAGGTTGCTAAAATTGGAAAGGCTTTTGGTATGCAAGTTATGGCGTGGAGTGAAAATTTAAGCTTGGATAAATGTAAAGAATTAGGTGTGCTTCCTTGCAGCAAAGAAGATTTAATTCAAAATTCTGATTTTCTATCAATTCATGTGCAAGGAGGTGAAAGATATAAAGATTGTATTAAACTTGCTGAGTTTGATAAAATGAAAAAAACTGCATTTTTAATCAATACATCTAGAGGTCCGGTAGTAAACGAAGATGATTTAATCATAGCTCTTTCAACAAATGAAATTGCAGGTGCAGGTATTGACGTATATGACAAAGAGCCATTACCTGCCAGTCATAAACTAAGATTTTTACCTAACGCTCTTCTTTTGCCACATATAGGGTATGTTACTGAAGAAAATTATAAAATTTTTTATACTCAAATGATTGAAAATTTAGATGCATGTGTTTCAGGAAAACCCATTCGTGTAATTGTATAATGGAATTACCTGTAGTTAATCACCTTGACTATGAAGCAAATATTGGGGAAAATAATAATTTTCCAATAAAAAAATTTACCAAATTAGCAAACTACTTGAGAGAGAAAAAAATAGTAAAAGAATTTAAAATACCTCAGCCTTGCTCATTTGACACTTTAAAAGAAGCCCATTCAGAAAATTATATTAAGCATATCATAAATAAAACTCTTGACAAAAATAAAGTAAAAAAAATCGGATTTCCACTTGTGGATAGTGTTGTTAGAAGATCATTGATTGCAACTGGAGGGACTGTGCTAGCGACAAAATTAGCTCTTCACTATGGAGTAGCTTGTAATACCGCTGGCGGAAGTCATCATGCTAATTTTGAGGGTGGTGCAGGATACTGTATTTTTAATGATGTTGCTGTTGCCTCAAAGTATTTAATTAAGAGAGGGTTAGCTCAAAAGATTTTAATTGTTGATTTAGATGTTCATCAGGGTAATGGCAATTCAGATATATTTAAGAATGACAAACATGTTTTTACTTTTAGTATGCATTGTAGTTCTAATTATCCAGCTAAAAAATCCTTAAGTAATTTAGATGTAGAATTAAAAGAAAATATTGAAGATAAAGAGTATTTAGAAATACTAAAATTTAACTTAAAAAATCTAGACGATGAAGATTTTGATTTCATTTTTTATATTGCTGGAGTTGATATCCATTATGACGATAGACTTGGAAAACTAAAAATTTCTGATGAAGGAATTATAAAAAGAGATGAAGTGGTAATTGAAAATTTCTTTTCAAAAAAAATTCCAATTTGTGGAGTTTTAGGTGGTGGATATAATAAAGATTTTAAAAAGTTAGTTGAATTACATTCTAATTTGCATAAGACTTGTAGTAAAATGTTATTATGACAAAAAAAAATCCAGATTTATCACAAGAACAATTTTCAGTATTATTTAAAGAAGAAACTGAACGTCCTGGATCAAGTGAACTAAACAATGAAAAAAGAGAGGGAAGTTATCACTGTGTAAATTGTGGGATAAAATTATTTGATTCAAAAACTAAATATGAAAGTGGATCGGGCTGGCCTTCATTTTATGAGTCTTTACCAGAAGTTTTTGAAACCAAAACAGATCACTACCTTGGTTACGCAAGAACTGAGTATCATTGTAAAAATTGTGGAGGTCATCACGGACATATTTTTGATGATGGGCCAGACCCCACCGGGAAAAGATATTGTAATAATGGCATTTGTCTTATGTTTAAGCCAGTTGATACAGATTGAAATTTAACAAAATTTATATATATTTTATTTATTCATGAGAGAGTACTTATACATATTGTTTTCTTTTATAATTGTATTTAATGTAAATGCAGAAAGTCTGAATTTTTCCCATCTAATTCCTGGAAAAGGAGTTACTGAAGCCTCAATAGAAGTTGGTAGTGGTGAAATGGATATAGATATACTTGCAGTTCGTGATATTTCTTCAGAAGAATTTTCAAATTTATTTTCACAATTAAGTCTTCATACTCAAGAGGTAAATGGTGACGGTCGAATGATAACAAACTTAGGAATTGGATATAGAACTTTAAATGACGACAAATCAACAATGATCGGTATTAATGCTTTTTTAGATTATGACTTTGAAGGTCATACACGGGCAAGTATTGGTCTTGAGGCAAAGGGAGCTTTATTAGATTTTACTGCAAATACTTATCAAAATATTTCTAACGTAGAAACAATAGGCGGCACTGATGAACAGGTATTAAGCGGATATGAAGTTAACCTAGCATCACAGATACCTTTTATGCCATGGTCAAAAATAAACTGGCAAAATTATAGTTGGGAGGCTGATAAAGGCAAAACTGATACAGAAGGAAATAAATATTCATTAGAAATGGCTTTAAGCCCTTCAATTCAATTAGACTTTATAGGAGACTTTAGTGATGTTTCTGGAGTGCCAGAAGCATACGAATACAGATTAACTTATAACTATCCACCTAAAGAAAATAAAAAAACTTTAAGTGATGGCTTGTTTTCAAGCTTAGCTTTTGAAAAAGAAAATGTGGAACGAAAATTAAAAGAAAAAGTAAGGAGAAGTAATAATATGGTAGTCGAAGTTCAAGGATCAATTATTATTACTAGTAAATAATAATGAAAAAAATTAAATTTGTTTTATCTTTTTTAGTTTTAGCTTTGATTTCAAGTAAAAGCTTCGCAGTTAGTACAACTGGAGAAGCTACAGCATATAAGATTACTATGACTTATTTAGAATTATGTGAAGATGGTAGTACGACTGCCAGTTGTTTAAACCCATTAGCTGTTGGTTCTGGCGATTCAGGATTAATAAATATCGCAGATACCTCCGCAGGAGTTGCTGCAGCTAGTTATGGAAACTTTACTGCAGTAGCCTTCGGCAAAAAATACTCTCATTATCAAGTTACTATGAAAAGAGCCGTTAAGATTAAAGGCTCTGTTAGTGATGGAACAAATACTTGTTATACAGCAACGGATAGTGGAGATATATCCAAAAATGTTGTTGGAAGCACTGATGAAAATGATCTAGCTGAAATTACAGCATATATGGCTATGACTATAAGTGGTTTAGGTGACGAGATAAATAGTATTAGCGCTGGAGATGGAAGTGGAACAGCACAGGCGGCGGGAACTGTAGACAATGATGATGAATTTTTTCAGTACAGAGGAGCTTTTACTCAACCAATAAAATTAAGCCATGGAAAAATTCCTACACTTAAACTTGCATTTGGAACATCAAGTGCATTAGCATACGAAGGCTCAGATGGTGGTTGCACAGCTACAATTGGACAATCACAGGGAATGTATGGTGGAAAACCTGATGTTACAGCAACTGTAATCTACTAAAATTAACATTTTTAATATAACTATTTTTTAATTATTATGAATGATGAAGATATCTATAAAAGAGTTATATCAGCAAAAAATTATTTAAAGAAAAAATCGATTGATTACAATAAGAACTTTAAAAATATTGAAAAATTTATAAAAAAAGAAATTGAAGAAATAGAAAATTTAAAAAATTCATCTAAAAAAATTATACCAGAAATAGATTTTAATGAATTCGATAATATTAAACTAAGCACAATTAATTTAATTAAAAAAAGAGGATGTGTAATAATTAGAAATGTTTTTGAAGATCAAATAATTTTAAACTTAAACAAAGACTTAGAAAAATATATAATTGAAAACAATTATTACGAAAACCAAAAAAAAAAGGGCAATATAGATAATTATTTTAGCGATCTAAAATCAGGCAATCCTCAAATATTCGGTATTTACTGGTCAAAAGCTCAAATCGAAGTAAGACATTCTGATAATATGAATAGAGTTAAAAAATGGCTCAATCATTTATGGATTTATGAAAACGAAGAATACAAAGTTTTTAACCCAAATAAAGAACTCACATATGCTGATAGAGTAAGAAGAAGGGAGCCGGGTGATAATTCTTTAGGATTATCTCCCCATTGTGACGCAGGATCGATTGAAAGATGGATAGACCCATCATATCAAAAGATATATGAAGATATTTTTTCTGACAAATTTGAAAGTTATGATCCTTTTAATGCAAAATATAGAGATAGAACCATTGAATTCGAGTCTCCAGCTGTGGCGCATGTTTTTAGAACCTTTCAAGGATGGACAGCATTAACTAGACAAGGTCCTAATGACGGTACATTGCAATTAATTCCTATAGCAAAAGGAATGGCTTATGTTTTAACAAGAGCTTTATTAGATGACGTTTCAGATTATGAGTTATGCGGATCTAAAGTAGGGAAAGCACTTTCAGTAAATAAAGATTATCATTCTTTACTGCTAGAAGGACTAATTTCTATTCCAGAAATGATGCCAGGAGATACAATTTGGTGGCATCCAGACGTAGTGCATGCTGTGGAAGATCATCACTTAGGAAAAAATTATTCTAACGTTATTTATGTTGGAACAACTCCTTATTGTAAAAAAAATTATGATTACGTTAAGCAGCAATCAAAAAAATTTTTAAGTGGAAAGAGTCCACCAGATTTTGCTCCTGAAGATTATGAAGTTAATTACAAAGGTAGAGCTAAACTTAAAAACTTAAGTTCTTTGGCAAAAAAACAACTGGGTTTAGAAAATTGGGATTAGTTTATTTAAAAAAGTTTAATAAAGTTCCACTTTTTTCAAGTTCTCTTAACTCTTGATATCCACCTATATGATGATCCTCAAAAAAAATTTGTGGGATTGTTCTTTTACCATTAGCTTTTTTAATCATCTCTTCTCTTAAATTCACATCTGTGGATATATCGATTTCCTTATAATTAAGATTATTTCTTGCTAATAATCTTTTTGCAGCATCGCAAAAATTACATAAAGGCCCAGAGTAAACTGTAATATTTTTCATAATCTTTATATAATTGTATATTTGTAAAATACTAGACTAAAAAATCCTCTTTTTTTATCTTAGCTCTAATTTTTTTTCTTGAATACTCAAATTTTTTTCTGTGTTTTATGCTTTGATTATTAACTCTTTTTCTCCAAACCCTAAACGATTTTGGTTTTAGAGATCTCCTCATTATTTTTATTACCTCAGACTCAGTTTTTCCTGTTTTCTTTTCTATATATTCAAAAGTTATTCTATCAGCCCATGCTGCCCATATAACCCAATCTGGACTACCCGGTTTTGGCTCTGGGTTTTTTACTCGTGTTTGTGGTCTGTGACTTTTTTTCATAAAAATTCAATAATTTAAGCAAAAAATTTTAATGCAAATTAGATTAACTATGATATTATCATCTTTAGATAGTCCTATCTAGCCATCTTTAGCTCCCGGTTTGTTAGGGCTATCCAATAAATGCTCCCCTTAGACTTTATACTTTATTTACAGATAATAATTTTTTTATTTATAACACCAGGAACGCCAAGAATAGTTATTATTTCATATTCGATGAATTATGGAGCAAAAAAATGTCTCTGGTCTGCTTTTGGAGATGTAACAGCAAATTTTATTCAAGCAACTTTAGTTATATTTGTAATAGGGTCTTTTTTTTTAGATCATCCAAAAATATTATTTATATTTAAATGGGCTGGAATATTTTACTTATTATACTTGGCATATGATATTTATAAATCTAGACCAAAAGATATCTCAAATGAAGGAGTTTTAAAAAAAAGTAACTTATCTTTTTTTAAAGATGGCTTTTTAGTTGCGGGAACAAGCCCAAAGGCATGGATGTTTTTTCCTTTTATTTTTCCACAGTTTATTGATTTCAATTCTAATTACATAGTACAGTTTATAATTTTAATTATAACTTATATTGTACTAGATTTTTTATCATTGATTGCTTATGCAATCTTGGCAAACAAATTAATCGTTTGGATAAAAGCAAATCCAAAAGTAATTAATACAATTTCAGCTTGTGTTTTAATAATTATTGCAATTATTATTACATTTACGCAGCAATATTAGTGTTTATTTGCGATACTACTCCCACTTGCAATTAAATTATTTTTATTATTTATTATCAGATTAATTAATTAATTAAGGGGAAATAAATGAAACTAAAAAACATTATAATTACATTTGTTTCTGCATTAGCTATTTTATTTTCAACTTCAGTTGTATCTTTTGCAAAAGTTGTTGGTGATAAAATTGTTCTTGGTGCTGCAATTTCTCTAACTGGAAAATATTCATCTAATGGTGTTCATACTCAAAACGGTTATAATATGGCTGTTGATAGAATTAACAGCATGGGTGGTGTTAAGGTTGGCGGAAAAACTTACAAGTTTGATATCATTTACTATGACGATGAATCAAATCCTAAAAGAGCAGCCCAACTTGCAGAAAGATTAATTTCACAAGATAAAGTAGAGTTTATGCTTGGGCCTTACAGTTCAGGTTTAACTAAGGCAATTGCTCCAGTCACTGAAAAATATGGAGTTCCAATGGTTGAGGCAAACGGTGCATCAAGATCTTTGTTCACAAAAGGTTACAAATATCTATTCGCAGTGTTAGCTCCAGCTAATTTGTATCTTGATGTAGCTATTAGAACCGCTGTTGAATTAAATGGTGGAAAAGGTGTGAGAATTGCACAGGCATTTGAGCAGGATGCATTCTCACAAGATGTTAGATTGGGTATTTTAGATGCTGCTAAAGAAACAGGGTCTGAAATCATTATCGATGATAAGCTACCAAAAGAACTTAATGATATGGCTGCTACATTAGTCAAAGTTAAGCAGATGAAGCCAGATGTGCTTGTTGTATCGGGACATACAAAAGGAGCATTAACTGCGATAAGACAAATTGCAGAAATGAAAGTAGACGTTCCCATGTTAGCAATGACTCACTGTGATGCTGCAAAACTATCAAAACAGCATGGTAAGAATTCACAGTATGCTCTTTGTGCATCTCAATGGCATAAAACATTAACTTATAAAGATGATTTCTTTAAAGATGGTATGACTTATG
>MDTA01117022.1_pt1 | contig 13150 bp, 18 predicted proteins | sample 811151 | NCBI WGS metagenome assembly MDTA01 (sample SAMN05326648, study PRJNA326480) | marine metagenome | isolation source: seawater | place: Indian Ocean: South | collected 2010 | reverse complement strand
CCATTTATCCTTACCTATCTTTTTAAATTCTTCATAACGTGTTGCTTCGTCCCATTCATGATCAAGATTAGGCTTTGTGTACTTTATATCCTTTTCAGACTCAGCCATTCCAAGATTAAACAGTACATTTGTCTTGGAACCTTTTGTTTTCTTTGAATGTTGTTTGGGCTTGCCTTTGCCTAATCCAAGTTTCTTAACATTCATATACTCTCCGCCAACAGGAACATCCTTGGTTGCGTTTTGTTTTGTTATTATGCCAACGCCAGCGGCTTCCTTGAAATCACGAAACTTCATTTGCCATCAATCCTATTGTTTATTACGTCCCAGTTTACAATCTTAAATATGTTTTGTAAATACTTTTTTTTAGCATCTTTTGACGGAATGTAATCTGTAAAACTGTGTTCCCACATATCTATAGGCATCAGTATATCAGTTTTATAACTTTGATTAGGAGTTGTTTTTAAATCTCCATTCTTGGATAGATAAACCCAACCACTGCCTTGAATACCCATTGCTAACGATACAACACTGTCTTTAAATTTATTATATGTTTCATGCTTTTCTTCAATTAAATTTTTAATTGCTCCTGTAGGCAAGTTAGATCCTGAAGGTTTCTTAAGTTGAGACCAAAATAAATTATGTAACATAGCACCGCCGTAATTAAATTTTGGATCACCTTCTTGATTATTGTATCTATTTACATATCCTTTTGATAGCACATTATAATGATATTCAACGTTGTCCTTAGAAAGCACCGGAGAAAGATCACCTGTCTTATACGGAAGTTTTGCTAGTTCTAACTTGTTTTTAATTGCTTCAAATAGATGCCTTATTTTCATTTCTTGCGTCCTCTAAATTGTATAGGACCATTAAGGTAAGGTTTTGAAAACCAAAGTTTGAACCAATCAGCATCTCCTGGTTTGATACCCAAACGTTTTTCTTTTTGTTTTAGAGCATCTGCTGTAAAACTCATGTTTTCCAAGCTCACAGGTTTGTAACCTTTAAATTCATGAATACCAGCTAGTCTTTGTAATGTTTTAATGTCCATTACCGCTCCATGTCAAGTTTGTATTTCAATCCTAAAACATCAAAAAGTTTTGCCGTAGTTGACGCACTTTGTAGTGCTTTTAACATGGCCTCTTGTTTGTCTTCGTTCCTGTCAAAGAAACTTATAAATTGTTTTGCGGCTTTGGGAGCAACATATACTTTACCACCAACTGCAATTTCTCCTTTTCCTGCATTCCAACTTAATGGAAAAGGCTTTCCGTCACTTCTCATTGCTATATTATTAAGAACATCTATCTTTGGTTTTTGTTGTTGAACTTTTAATTCTTTTCTTCTTATAAGTTCAGCAAGTTCGTAATCAATAGTTTCTTGAGTTAACTTTTTTTTCTTAATTAGTGGTTTTAAATCTTCTTCATCTTTCGGTTTGTAATTTTTAAGTATTTCTTCAAGTTCTTCTTTTGATACTTTATCAGGATCCTTATCTTTAAGAGCATCATATAGTTTTTTACCTCCATATAATGCCACAATTCCAACAGCAATAGGAATACTGTATCTAGATAACCATGCCAATGCTTTCATAAAAAAGGCAATGATAGGGCCTGTTATAGGAAGTGATCCTATACCAATACTTGATTTTGGATTGCGTTTCATCCACTTGCCTATCCATTTAAGACTCTTACCTCCAAATCGCCAAGCAAACCTTCCACCTATAGACAATGCAGGTATTAAAAGTGGAGCAAACATAAATGCTTCTTCTAACTCCTGTGACTCTGCCATACCCATACCTTGACGTACTTTTGTATACATCATTTTCGCAAGTTTAGGATTTTGTACAGCAACACCGCTTTCGAATTCATCAAAGTTTCCTTCTTGTGCGGCTGATCTCATTTTTGATGCACTCATACCTTCAGCACCTTCGGCATCTGGATCACGTTCTCCTGCACTTACTACTTTGATACTATCAAATTTATAATCTTTGCCGTTGTAGTCATTCAGTAATTTTGTGAATGAATTGACTCTGTCGCTTCCTGCTACATAAATTACATTTTTAAAACCAATACTTTCAAGTTTTTGCATCGCTTGTATTATGGTTCTTACGTCTTTATCACCTATGCGTATTCCATCACCAAAACTCTGCTGTGCAAAAAAAACTTTTTCTGCAAAAGATAGAGGATCTGTTTTAGGCTTTTGTGAATGTGTTAAGAATAAAAAAGGAGTACCGTCTATACCTTTTACTGTATCTGCAAGTTTTTTATGTCCTATGGTAGGAGGATTCATTCTACCAAATGCAAAAACTGCCGTATCAGGTGATTCTATCAACTGGCGTAGGTGCATCTAATTTCTCCTTTGGATTTCTTTCAAAATCCATAACCTTACTTGCCAGCTCTGATTTTTCACCTGCTGTCATCAATTCATTTGGATTTTTCGGAATATCATATTTAATACAATAATGGTTTAGGCACTTATCTATCATTGGCATCAAGTGTCCTTGCATTATGTCTTCATTTCTTTCACTTCTTATTTTTTCCATGCAGGGTAGATAATGCTGTCTATAAAAACTATCATCATTTAACATATGAAAATGCACATCACTCGGTACATCATATGGTGTTGTATCTTTAACAGGTTTTGTGAATTCGTCTATTCTCATTTACCATTTCCTACATGACCAGTATCTAGCTTTTGTTCTAGGACCAGGATTGTCACAGTTGTGCCTAGCACGGAATGATCTTCTACGTGCTGGATTTGATTTTTTGATTTTCATATTAGGATCACCAAAGTTTACTTTTTTAATATTTTTTGTTTTTGGATCACGTACATATACTTTGAACTTTTTGACATCGCCTCTCATAGGCTTTCCAAGTTTTACTTTACGTCCTTGGTACTCTGCTTCGTCCATGATTTCATCTTCGTTGTACCACATGTCACCATAGTTGTTATAGAAATCATCTCCGTCATATGTTTCTTCGTCTAAACTAATACCAGCAAGGTCTTTGATTCTATTAACTTCATTTGTATGGTCTTCGTCCATATCAAGCATATTCGCGGCTTTTTCAACTGTTTCTTCATCAACACTGCCCATAATTTTTCGAAAGTCATCAAGCATGGCACTAGTAATAGGCATTTCATCTATGTACTGTAATGCTCTTCCTGAAACTTTGTCTTGACCATGTTTTTTAATAAGTGCTTCGTATTCACCTTTTTCGACTGTATCAAGGTCAACACCAGAACTTAAATAAAAGTCAAACATACCGTCTGCTAAATTTCTTGCATCTGCACTTTTGTATTGATTATATTTTTCATACCAACGTTTCAGTGGAGAATTCTCAGAGCCAGATCCGCCATCGTTCGGAGCAAATTCTTTCATTCTATCAATTTCTTCAGCTTGTGGTGCTTGATTGTCCATATAATCCTGCATCATCCAGTCAATCATTTCAGGCATATCATTTAGATCTGCCAAGTCCTCATCAGCAACTTCTGTACCGTCAGTGTAAAACACTGGAGAATTTAATTCAATCATTCCGTCGCTAAAATCTCTCATAGTGTAATCTATTTTAGTAAGATCAATTTCTTTGCCTTTGAAAATTACTTTATCAGCTTCTTCTAATGTTGCTTCAGGAGTTTTTTTCTTTTTTTCTGCTTTACTGTATTTGTCCTTTAAGCGTCCTAGTTCTTCTTGGCTAGCTCCTTCACGACCTGCTTTAGCCGCTTTTTTCATGTATTCTTCACCGTGTTTTTTAACACCAGTGTAATACTGTAAACCGCTTTCTTTTAAATAATCCTTAAATGTTTTTGACATGATAACACCTTATATACGTTATTATAAAGTATTTATCAATATATGTAAATACAAAAGTTAGTTCGAGATAAGTAGAACCTAAAAAGGATACGCTTATGTTACAGCACAAGCATCTGATTGTTAGGTCAGAAGTAAAGAATCCACCTAATAACGAACATCAAATAGTGGATTGGGCAAAAAGTTTAATAGAGTCAATAGGCATGAGAATCATGCTAGGTCCCTACGCAAAGTATTGCGATATGGAAGGCAATAGAGGTATTACCTGTGTGACTGTTATAGAAACCAGTCATGTTGCTATACATGTTTGGGATGAATGTAAACCTGGGTTAATACAATTAGATGTTTATACATGCGGTCCTTTAGATATACAAAAAGTATTTGATGCTTTAAAGCAGTTTGAACCAGAAAAAGTTGAATATAAGTTTTTAGATAGAGAAAAAAATTTAAGCTCTCTTTAAGATTCCAATTTGCGTTTGACCTACAGTACGTGCATCGCTTCCAAACACAGTTAAACCAAATTGTAAACCCGGCTGATCCCAATTGTCTATGTGGAAATATAAGCTGGATCTAGTGGACTTAACAAGTATTAAAAAATGTTCATCATTTTGTGATCTACCATAGTTGTAAATGCTTAATCCAAGAAGGTCTTTTCCAGTTATGTTTTTACCCTTTGCCGCAACCTTAGAAACCATGTCTTGTATGCTTTCTTCTTTGAATATATTAGATAGTAAAGTTTGTACTTGATTAGTTTCTAGTTGAAAATCTTCTACAAATTTGCCAAAAATATTTGCTGAACAGTTTCTATAATTTTGAGTTAACGCATCTTGCTTGGTTTGATCGTTTGGAAATAACATTTTAGCTACTACCTTAGAATCATAATTACCGAGAGTGTTTTTTGTTGGAGTAAGCCTTCCAGCACCTGTGCTTTGTCCAGCCGCCGCTTTTACTTCAACTGGTGTATTCTTAACTTCTATGTCACCACTTCCTCCTATTGATAGTTTAATATCCGGAGAAAGAATAGCCAGGGCCGCTTCGCCTGGACCCTTATTGTCAGTAGTAAGTCTTGGATCGCCGAACGCATGGTCAAATAACTTTCTAGCAAAATCGTCATTTGCTAACCAATCGTCCCAGCTTGACTTTCCTGGCTTTAAAAGTTTACCTGTGTCTACGTAGCTTTTCTTTCCAAGATTACCTATAAAAGCAAATTTTTCTTCTGTTGTGCTTTCAACTTCAGAAATTACTTCAGCGTATTTCCTTAAAAAATTTGAAAATGCCTGATCTGCTTCCGGTCTTGTATTATCCGGATTTAACATAGCTATAAATCTGTTAATAAAATTACCTTCTATGTCTTTTGCTTTGGTACTAATCTGTTTAAAAATCTCATCTACAAGTTCAGGGTCACTTTGTAGTTTACGTGTTATTCTATCAATCTTCTTTAAACGTTCAGGATCTAAACCAGTTTGAGGGCGTGGCGGTCGAACCTTTTCATCTAATTTAAATTGAAAAAAACGCATTAGACACTCACTTCAATGTCAAAGTTATTATATCCTAAATCAAATAATTTATCTGCTATTTTCTTTGCCACATCATTTGACGCTTGTTCATCTAGTTGAACATGTGTTTCAACTGTTAGAACTGTTTTGCCATCGTTTGTGTCGTACAGCTCATAGCCTGTTTCTTCTTCTAATAAGGCATTTGATGCTGATGTTGCTACTTCAGAGACAACTATGTCATCTACTTCTTGCTTTGTGTCAAAAACGATGTTGATAAAGTTTTCCATAGCACTTCCTTAATGATTCATTCTGATACTATTTATTGTACCGTCTGTGTATACAACCTTAGCTCTAATGTAAACAAAATTACCAGTAAAATTAGCATACTTGATTGCTGTTTCTGTTGACGCAGTAATAGAAGTAACGTCAAACCAATCAGAATCTGTTGGAGTCGTAGCTAAGGTTCCTTGTATGGTTATAGTACCAGTTAAGCCATTATAATCGTACATTACTGTATGTAAACCATCTGCTCGACCATAATAACCGTCACCACGGAAGTTACTTCCTGTGATGGTTTCAGTCGTGCTATCTCCAGGATGTGTGTTTGCTGATAAAATTATTTCACTACTACTTGGCATACAAGTATTTATGCCTAATCGTTCTCGCTAACATATTTGATGACTTTGGTAATCCCTGTGCCTGCGGCTATCTTAGCTAACATAAGATACTTTTCTGACTTACATCTAAAGTAAAAACCTTGCGTCCAATGGTCTTTTTCTATGGCATTCAATGCTCTACTTCCAATTTTAATGTGTTTTGAATTTTGTCTACAAAAATCAGCAAACCTACTATCTACTCTTTTTGCTAAAAAGGCTTTAAATGGCCATTCATTGTCTTTGTCTGTTATTACAGTATTAACGTTGTTGTTAGCTAAAAAATTTGCTATGTCATCTGTGGCAGGTTCATAAAACTCTATAGCACCAATTTTGTCTGCTAGTTCTAACAACCAATTAGGTTCATTAGAATAGATATCTAATTTCTGTCCTTCACAACGGACTGATGCCTTATCTTTATTTTTTTCTAAAAAGGAATAAATTACGCAATTATCCATAAACAGTTCTAAAGAAATAGTTTTAACATCCCCACGCCAAACACGGAAAGGACTTTTTATTGGCATTTCAGCTTCAGCGTCTCTCTGCATCTCATCTAGCTTTTGTTTGGCATGTCCTAAATTCATACCTCTAAAGATAGATCCTATAGGATTTCTAAGTCTTAGTTTATATAGATACTTGTTGTAAAATAGACTAGTTGTTTTCTTTTTCAGTAACATGGGTGACCTTCTTTTCTAAAGGAATAAGTTTTATTTGATCTTTTTCAACATCAATTTTCACCGTGCCGCCATCTTTCAAATCACCAAATAGCAACAATTTACTTAAAGGACGTTTTATGTTTTTATCTATGTATCTCTGCATAGGTCTAGCACCCATCTTGCTATCAAATCCATTATCAACTAAATGATCTAAAGCATTATCAGAGATTTCACATTTAACATTTTTTTCTGTCAACATGTTTCTTAATTCTACTAGGAATTTCCCTACAATTTTTAACATAATAGGTTTATCTAGTTTTCCAAATACTACAACACCGTCAAGTCTATTTCTAAATTCTGGAGCAAAAAATCTTTTAAATTCTTCGTCACCATAATCTAAGTCCATATCTTGACTAAATCCTATAGTATTTTTTTCTGCCTGTTCAGCACCAAGATTAGTTGTTAATATTAAGATACAATTTCTAGCATCTGCTTCTTTACCATCACTACCTGTAATCTTTCCGTTGTCCATTAATTGTAACAGTATTTGAGAAATATCAGGATGTGCTTTTTCTACTTCATCTAACAATAATACACAGTTTGGATGTTCTTGTAATTTGTTTATCAACTGTCCAGAATGTTCATCATGACCAACATATCCTGGAGGTGAACCAATTAGTTTTGATACAGAGTGTTTTTCTTGGTATTCACTCATATCAAATCTTGCTAGGTTAATACTTAAATGCTTGGCCAGTTGTTTTGCTAATTCAGTTTTACCAACACCAGTTGGACCCATAAAAACAAATGAACCAATTGGTTTATCTTCTGATTTTAGTCCTGCCTGTGCTACTAAAATTTTATCTACTATTTCATCTATGGCACTATCCTGCCCATAAACATTAAGTTTCAAGTTTTTGTTTAGCTGACTCAAATTATTAGTTTCTTTTTGTTGTATTTGTTCTGGCGGTAAATTAACCACTTTTGCTAATTCAAATTTTATTCCCTCTGGTGTAACAGTTTTTACTTCAGGAACTTCATCTTTCAAATTAAATCTAGAACAAGCCAAATCTATTAAGTCAATAGCTTTGTCAGGTAACTTTTTATCAGTCATATACTTAACACTTAATTTAATCGACTCATCTATAGCTTCATCTGTAATTATTACATTATGAAAGTCTTCATAGTATTTTTTAATACCTTTTAATATATCTTCGGAAGTTTTTTTATCAGGCTCATCAACACTGACACGTTGGAATCTACGCATCAAAGCTCTATCTTTTTCGAAGTATTTTCTATATTCTTCCCAAGTTGTTGACGCAACAACTTTTACGTCACCTTTACCTAATGCTGGTTTCAACATATTTGCTAAATCATTTGAACTGTTTCCGCCACCGGCACCAGCACCGTTAATCATGTGTGCTTCGTCTATGAATACTATTGTCTTACCTTGTTTTTTAATAGCCGCCATGACTAGTTTGAATCTTTCTTCGAAATCACCTCTATATTTAGACCCTGCCAACATAGCACCAATGTCTAAATTATAAACACTATATTCTTCTAAAAACTTAGGTACAATTTTATTAACTATTCTATATGCTAAACCTTCTGCTATAGCAGTTTTACCAACTCCTGGATCACCAACCAGTAAAACATTATTCTTTAAACGTCTGCCTAAACTTAAACAAATTGTTTCTAGTTCTTCCTGTCTACCTATTACAGGATCTATTTTACCTTGCGTCACTTTGGTATTAAGATTAGTTGTAAAAGCTCTCAATGCTCGTTGGGCATGTCCTGCTAATTCTTCATCTTCGATATTGCTTACATATTCGGCATTTATATATTCATTAAACTTGTCTTTGTTGACACCATTTGCTGTTGCGATATATGTGCTGAACGATTTTTTCTCATTTAGCATTGATAGAAACACGTCTGTGATATCGATATGCTGTCTACCACTAAACAAAACCTGAGTGAAAGCTCTGTTCATTACTCTTTCAACCGTTTGTGTTTTCTTTGGTTTATACGGCTTATCGTCATTTCTTTTGATATCATCTAATTTGTTTTGAAGATAATCATGTAGCTCATCTTTCAATTTTTTGATATCTGTGCCGTACCCATCCAGGATCTTCATAAAGTTGTCACTACAACACATCGCAAAAAACAAATGCTCCAAAGTAACATAGTCATGTTTTAACTTCTTGGCATCCTTATTTGCTTTTTCAAAAACTACCTGTAATTCTTCAGATGGTTCAACCATTCTTATTCACTCCTAATTTTTTATTTATTATACATATTTCACACATATTTGTCAACTAATTTTTCCTTCGTATTTGCTCAATTGCGTTTATATCCTCATTGTCAAGATTTTTAGGAACTGTGCCTATTATTTTGACATGAATGTTTCCTTGATTGCCTGTTCTTCTATTGTATAAACCTTTTCCTGTTACGTTGAATACAGTATTAGGTTGTGTGCCTTTTGGGACAGTAAGTCGTATGCTATTTCCTTCCGGAGTGTTTATATTAAATGTAGTACCTGTCATTAAATCTAAAACACTTACCTTCCTTTCGGTTAACAAATCAAGTCCATTGATAGCCCAATCTCTATCTCGCAAAACTTGTATTTGAACATACAGATCTCCTGGAGGAATACCATTTATATCCCTTTGACCCATTCCTGAATATTTTATTTTATCTCCGGGGACTATTCCAGGCGGAATCTTTATGTCTACAGTTTGTTCTTGTCCATTATTAAGTCTATAATTAGCAATAACATTCTTACCAGTATATATTTCATTTAGTGTTATCCTACACCCGATCGTGACGTCCTGGTTAGCCATTTGTCTTTGCCCAAATCCTCCAAAACCAAATTGGCCCATGATGTCATTTATGTTTATACCTCCATCGAAACCATCTCCGGTAAAATGAAAAGTTTGTCCTCTTTGGTTAAATCCTGCTTGTTGCGGATCAGCCGTTCCAAATTGATCATACATTTGTCTCTTTTCTGGATCGGATAAATTTTGATAAGCTTCATTAATTTGTTTAAACTTTTCAGGATCACCTCCTTTATCAGGATGATGTTCCCGTGCTTTATTTTTAAAAGCATTCTTTAAATCTTTATCGGAGGCTTGTCTTGATACGCCTAATAGATCGTAATAGTCCATACTATTACTTATTTTATATGAGGTCCCAAGCTATCAGTTCAGGGTTCTTAATACTTTGTACTCGGGCTGTTGAATTTGTAGCAAATAATCCATTTGCGAAACGTATATAGATATCTATTACCGCTCCATCGTCACTGTTTACATTACCAATCTTTGCTTTAAACTTTTGACTTGTTCCGTCTGGATCGTCATAGTCAATTGCTTTAAGTTCTAAATCTCCTGCGTCTTTGGCAGAAGGAACGAAGTACATTTTTTTTGGAGTAGCATAATAATAAGGTTTGTCTTCAAACTGTAAAAGTTTTTTAAGCACATCACTATCCGAAAGTGCTTTACCCATTATTTCTTTAAAGCTCTTAGAAATTGTTCTTACAAGTGGACGCATTATATCTTTGTATTTCTGAAAGTTTAATTGGTACCAATCTCCAAACACTCTTTGCCATGTAGCATTTTTTGGAGAAGTTCTAATAACTTCACTACGATCAAGATTCAAAACACCTCCGTCATGTTTTATAATAAACTTTTTCGAATTATCGTTATACATTATGCTTCGTTCTTTACCACTAGGTCTTGGATGAATAAGTGTTCCGGGACTTGCTTCTGCTTCATCCATTAATAAATTGAACACTCTTATCTTAAATTTTTTAAATTCTATATCCGCATACGTTTGGAAAACATCCTTTCCTTTAATAGGTTCTAAGCCCAAAGCCTTAGGTGTAAGATTTGCTAAAGTAATACCCGATGCGTCTTTTACACTTATTCCACTAGCTGGATGATCTTTAAATACTAAATCAGCAACAGGTCCTATATTACTTCCTCCGACCCAATCATATTGTTGCGGTAATTTTCCACTATGCGTTAGTATTTTTTCTTTATATTTGTTACTTATAGCCATCCATTGATCAAATTTTTTCTGATCAAAATATTTTGCTACTTTTTTTATTTCTTTCTTTGTATTTTCAGGATTAACAAGAGCATCATCTGGAATGTTTTGAAGATTTGATGCGCCACTAAAAGCAGTCAACATAGCCAGTTCGGTATTGTATCTTACTACGTTAGAACCTTTATTTGCTTCAGCAATTTTTATATCTCTAAATCTCATAGCTTAATTATACTGCTTTCTTATTCAAATGTCAAGTGTTATTTTCTTGAACTAGTGTACAAACCAAACCATGCCGCACCAGCGCCAACAACAATTGAAATCAAGCCGGATTGTTCTAGTGTAGGATTGTCTAAACTCATAAACCAAATTACACATTTGTATAACAAAATTATGTATGTAGTAATAAAAATCCTTGGAAAGATTCTCCAACTATCTACTGCTTTTGCCATGTGTATAAGTTTTGCGTATGGATTAGGGCCTAAATCTTTAACGCTTGTATCTACTTCAAGATCTAGTTTTACCTTTTTACTTACACCCTCTTTACTTGCTGGTACTACAACTTTAGCATGTGGTTTGGATTCATTCTCAAAAGTTTTATCTTCTGCTTCCAAATCTTCAGGTTTTTTCCTTGGCATTATTTTCTCCCTCTTTTGATATTTTCTATTTCTTCTTTATTCTTTTCAATAGCATTCCTATTGTTTGTTATGTCTTCATTTTGTGCTTTGTCTATCATTGCTTGTAAGCGTCTGCCTTTTTCAGCATCACTATCTAGATGTAGATTCTTGTTTATAATTTTTTCTAGTTTATGTAATTTTATTCTATCGTTTGAAATATATTGCCAAACGTAACCTTTTTCACTGTACACACCAAATACTGATTCCCTCAAACCAATCTTGACAATTATGGCATCACAATCATCTAGTATGATATGATCACCTTCGTTGAACGCTGGGTTGAATTTAAATTTTAATCCGCTCATTAAGTTGACGGCAAAATCCTTAAACCAAAATACCGCCGATAAAGATATTAAAATAGCAATCCATGGTGCTAATAAGTCTGTAAGTTCCATTCCTAATTGGTCAAACATTTTACTTCTTCTTTTCTAATTTTTTAATTCTAGCTTCTAGTTCATCCATCTTAGATGTAATCTTAGGATATTTTTTACGCCAAGCGTCTGGATCATTCTGTAACCAAGTCCAACCCCATCGATTTACTAGATATTCTAATGTACGATCAAATTTAGCAACTGCCCATGTAGCCATTCTTGTGTCTTTAAACCAGAACAAAAATGCGGCTCCAAATAGAGAACCTGCTAATGCTGTGTAAATCCACAGTCTATCAGAGGCCATTCTTGCTATCATTTCGTATATTGCTTCCATCACAAGTATTTATGTATAATTTTGGCATAGTTCAAATGTGTCTTTGGACCAAAATGTATGCCATCATGTGCTGTATCTACACGTTTAGGCAGGTGAGTAAAAGTAATCTTTCCATTTTGATATTTTTCTAGATCTTTCTCTAAAATTGAAAAATTTAATACTTTTACGTTTTCTAGTTGCCACGCCTTATTAACCGCATTTATTCCTAGATATGCTTTTGTCATATAATTTTCTGTGCTTAAAATATGTTGATGCCATAAAGCCGCTTCACCTTTTTCGCTCCAACTTCCTAGATTATTGCCCACCTTATTACTGCCAATCTCAGCGCCTTTGTAATAAAGCTGTCTTTGTGCTTGAGGCCACAATACTACAACCTGTTTTGGAATATATCCTTTTTCTATAAGTGCGAAAGTGTTATGATAAACAGTATCAATACTTCCACCGCATATACCCATATTGATAGTTGTTTCCCCACTTAATTTAGAAATTAGATAGGGTATAGTATCCTCTATATAATTTCCCATACCATAAACATGACTACAGCCTAAGAATAAAATGCTGTTGCCCCATTCATAAGTGTTGAACTCTCGAGACCTATAACCGTAGCTGTTGTCTTCCCGGTATAATTTATTGTGGAATTTGGATTTGACTTTTTTGACGTTTAAAATATCTAATAAGCTCATGAATATATTTATAAGCTGAAAGATTTACTGATTATTCAGTGGTATCGTCAGTAGGTACAGGTTGAACAGCTTTCTCGTAATATAGTATAATTGCTTTTTGTTGTTCTATGTAACGTCTTAGTTCGGCAAAGTTTTTTGATAGGTTTTCATAGTCTTTAATGCTTATTGCAACATATGAATCTCCGCCATTTTTAGCTTCAAACTCTTTTTTGAATTCTTCAAAGTTTTCGCTTGGCGATACAACATAAATTTTTATGTCATTCATTTGCACAGGCTTTGGCATAGGTTGGATAGGAACTACTGTTTTTTCTATCTTTGTTACAACTTTTATTTCTGGGTCTGGTCTAAAAGAACTGCAACTACTCACTAGGAGTAGCACCAGTAATAGACTCAAGATCTTTCCATAGTGCATCTGTTTTATCCTGCATTCTGTTTTCTAT
>MDTA01048424.1_pt1 | contig 13150 bp, 9 predicted proteins | sample 811151 | NCBI WGS metagenome assembly MDTA01 (sample SAMN05326648, study PRJNA326480) | marine metagenome | isolation source: seawater | place: Indian Ocean: South | collected 2010 | reverse complement strand
TGATATATTTCTGTAGATCTTTAACTAGGCAATGGTTAGCTTTAACTATTTCTATTCCCTACATTGTAATTGCAGTCGGTATGGGTTACACAAGGCAATCCATATCTCTTGGAATTTTAATGATTGGGATAGTTTTTTTATCAAAAGGGAAGAAGTTAGTATTTTTAGCTTTAACTATATTTAATTCTTTTTTACAATTAACAGGATTGGTATCTTTATTTTTGTTAGTACCATATCTATTTAAAATTCGTAAATTAACAAATAAAATTGTATATTTAGTAGTTAGCCTTATAATTTTCCGAGTCTTTTATTCGATTTTCATTAGTAAATATTTAATTTATTATATATATGTTTATTTAGAACAAGGACTCAGTTCAAGTGGTGTATATATTAGGCTATTTTTAGTATGCTTTCCTTCATTAATCTTTCTTTTAACTGGGCATAAACTTTCATTAAATGAGAATGAAAAGATTATATGGAAAACTATTTCTTATTTTTCCTTACTTCTAATTCCAGTTGTTTTTATACTGCCAAGCACAACGGCAGTGGATAGATTAGCTTTATATGCATTACCAATAATGATATTTACCTTTTCCTCAATACCAGAATTGAAATTTGTAAAGATAAATAAGACCCTTCTTAATTGCTTAGTTATTACTTTTTCTTTCGCTATACAATTTGTTTGGTTGAACTATGCATCTAATGCTTTTGCTTGGTTACCTTATCAAAATATTTTATTTAGACTAAATTAATTCATTTATTAACATACCCTCAATATTTACTCCAAATTTTAAAAGCTTTTTAAGGCAAAGTTTGACATTTTTCTTATTCACATATCTAGTAGAAATTAATAGTATAGTTTTATCAGCTAACTCAGAATCAATTACAGAACTTGGCGAATCATTTATTGATTCTCCATCATAAATAATATACGAATAATTTTTTTTCATATCATTTATAAATTCTTTCATTTTTTGAGTATATAAATTTAATTTTAATTTTTCTTTGCAAATTCCTGCTGTAATTACGTCAAGTTGATTATTGTATTTTGACTTTTTTATAAGACTTTCTATTTTTAAATCCTTGGATAAATTAATATCTAACAAGCCAGGAGATTGAGATAAATTAAACTCTTTATGCACTTTTGGTTGAATACTATTTGTATCTATTAATAGTACTTTTTCTCCCATATCAGAAAGATTCTTAGCTACAGCAACATTTATTTTTGTCTTACCTTCTTGTTGAACCGAACTAGTAATAAAAAGAGTTGTGAATTCCTTTTGATTTTTAAATGCTTTTAAGGTTAAGCATAATTCTTGAATCGAATTATCGAATTTCGCTTTTTCAATATCATTTCCTATTATTCCAAAATTTCTTAAACTATAATATTTTTCTATCTCTTCTGGATATTTAAATACATTTTTCAAACTAAGATTTACAAAAACAGTAAATAAAGTAATTAAAATACTTGGAAATCCAGAATATATTAATTTTGTTGATAATGATTTTGCAGTTGGATTGTAACTCATCTTTGGATTAGATATAATTGTCCATGGTATTGAGTTTTGAGCTAGCTCTAGTCTGTAACTTTCTGATAAGGCTACTATTCTTCTTAATGCAATTGTATTCAGTTCTATTTCTTTAACTAAATCTTCAATATTTTTTATCAGTTGACTTGGATTTTTAAATTCATTTTTTATTTCATTTAGTTGTTGTTTATATTTAGAAATTTTTAAATTATTTTCCTTTATCTTTTCTTTACTACTAAATTCTTGAGAATTTTTTATTTTTTCATTATTTAATAATAGGGTTTGTATTTTGTCTTTTATTAAGTCATCTTTTCTGATGACATTAATAACCCTTAATTCATCAAGAACGGTATTTGATATTACTTCATATTTATCTTTGTAATTATTTAATTTTGAAGTAGCTAATAATATTTTCTTTTCAAAATCAGGTCTTTCGTTATTGATAAAACTTATACCATTTTCTAATTTATTATTTCTGTAACTTAGTGATGATTCTATAAATACTTTACTTAAGTCATTTAAAATTTTTTCACCTTTTTTAGGATCATCTATTTTTAGACTTATATTTAAAACACCAATTGCTTCTCTTTTCTCACCACCTTGTGTAATTGTAATTTTAGAAGCAAGTGCAGATGGATCATATGAATTCTCGTTGGCAACTTTGGATAATATTGATTCACTTTTCAAATAAGTAACTATAGTCGGAAAATTATTATCATTGTTTAACCCTCCTAAAGCAGCCATCTCAATACCTTCAGTAAATCTGCCTAAACCATTTGCAGTAGAAATTGGGTCTTGTATTAAGATTTCAAATGAACCCTGATAAATTGGATTAAGTTTTTTATGGAAGTAATAAAGTATATTTATTGATGTGAATGAAAGTATAAACACAATAAATGCCAGCTTTTTTTTATATATAAATGACTTAAAAATTTCTTCAAAATCTAGGGACTCCCTCTCATCATCATTTTTTATTAAAAACTTCGAAAAGTTCTCCCACATTATGCTCAAACTAAATAATCCAAATTAACATATATATTAACTTTTTTGTTTATCCGAATACTACACAAGGGGATTATTTTGGTTATAAAAGTTTATACTTACTAAATAGATAACTTGGCTAGTAACTTTATAATATAATATGTTAAATAATTTCTTTCATATTTATATTTAATGTGTTTTTAAAAAAGATCATATTAAATTTAGTTTTTAGTTTGTTCTTTATTGATTTTTATAGTCCAAACTTTGCTAAACAAAATCTTCCAAATGGAGTTGATTCTGACTCAGTTAATGAGGAGTTTTTTTATCAAAAAGAAGAATACATAGTAGGTCCAGGGGACATAATCAGAATAAGGTTTTTATACGCTCCTGAATTATCAGGTGATTACGAAATAATGAGTAATGGTTCTCTTCCTTTACCTTTGGTTGGAAATATTGATATTAGATATCTTGAATTTAATCAACTTGAGAAGTTACTTTATAAAGAGTTTTCTAAGAAAGTATTAAAAGCAGATCTAAATATAGTTTTAGTTACAGATAGAGCTCGGAGTATATCAGTTATAGGAGAAGTTAATAAACCAGGACTTTATACATTTACAACAGACGGTGCTGGAATAGAAGGTATTCACCCAAGGGTTATTGATGTACTTAATCAGGCAGGAGGAGTAACCACATATTCTAATTTACGTGAAGTAAAAATTATCCGAAGACTTCCTGGAAAAAATCAAGAAAAAAAAGTAGCGACTATTGATCTCGTTGATTTAATTTTGGAGGGAGATCAATCTCAAAATATTTACTTAGAAGATGGAGACATTATTTCCTTATCTAAAGCAAATTCGGAAGATCTTGAATTTACGGAATTAAGCTCTACCAATTTATATCCTGATCAAATCAGTGTAAATATTATTGGAGCTGTAAATGCACCTGGAAGTACAATAATCCAATCAAATACGCCTTTAATTCAAGCAATAATGCAAGCAGGCGGCCCTAGACAATGGAGAACTAACAAGGGAAATGTTGAATTAATACGAGTTAACAAAAATGGTACTGCTTTTAGAAAACGTTATCGTATTGATTTATTAAATGCTGTCTCAGATGAGAGTAATCCAATACTTCAAAACGGAGATTTAGTTAAAGTTAATCCTAGTTTATTAGATAATGTCACAACTGGTTTAACTGCAATAACTGAACCTTTTCAAGGCATAGTTAATGCAATAACTTTAATAAAGTTGATAGAGTAATTATTAAAACTTTTAAAACTAAAATGTAAGATTAGAAAAAGGCTTAAAAAATGTGCGGCTTTGCTGGATATCTTTCTAACAATATTAAAGCAAATAATAAGCTTGTTATGGATATGGTTAATAAGGTTACTTCCAGAGGACCAGATTCCCAAGGTTATTTGCTAGATGTGGAAAATAATTTTGCTGTTGCTCATAGGAGATTATCTATCATTGACTTATCAGAATCTGGTAATCAACCAATGATTAGCCAAGATAAGAAATATTTCTTAGCTTTTAATGGAGAAATATATAATCATAACGACTTAAGGAAAGAAATTAGCACTGAATACAAAATCACTTGGAATGGCAGTTCAGATACTGAGACTTTGCTTGAATGTTTGTCTTTATGGGGAGTTAATAAGACATTACAGAAGATAGAAGGAATGTTTGCTTTTGCGTTATGGGATAGAGAAAAAAGATCTTTAAGACTTGTCCGAGATAGATTGGGAGAAAAACCATTATATTTTGGATATATTAACCAAACTTTTGTATTTGCCTCTCAATTAAAATGTTTTGCTCCATTCCCAAATTGGGATAAAAAGATAAACTTAGAATCTTTAGAACTGTATATGCAATATGGTTATATACCTGCACCTAAATGTATTTTTGAAAATTTATTTAAGTTAGAGGCTGGTGAAACAGTTTTATTAAACAAAGATAATTTTCATAAATTTAATAAATATAAATACTGGAATTTAGAAGAAAGTGTTGATTCTTATAGAGAAAAATTCAAACATTCTTCTAGAGCTGAATTTAAATGTAACTTGAAAAATATGTTAAAAAATGCGGTTAAGAAAACAATGATATCTGATGTCCCTTTAGGTGCCTTTTTGTCAGGTGGTTTAGATTCATCTTTAATAGTAACTCTAATGCAAAGAAACTCCGCAAAACCTATCAGAACTTTTACTATGGGTTTTAAAGATAGAAATTATGATGAAACTCTAAAAGCTAATTCTCTAGCCAAATTTTTAGCTACTGATCATAATGAGATATTGTTTGATGATCAAGATTTAGTGGATACCGTTAAACAAATTGGGAATGTATGGGATGAACCTTTTTCAGATATTTCTCAGATTCCTACTTTACTGATTTGCCAAAAAGCATCTGCAGAAGTAAAAGTAATTTTGTCTGGTGATGGCGGAGATGAATTGTTTTGTGGATATAATAGGTATCTTAAAGGTTTAGATATATACAATCTATTAAAAAATAAATACTTATCTTTTTTAACAGGCTTAATTAGAAATAAGGCTAAATACATAACACAAATTTTTAAAGAAAGTCAAAGAGAAAAAATAGAAAAACTAATTTACTCTTTAAATGCTAACTCTCTTGATGATTATTATTCCAAAGTGGTGGAGATTTTTAATAATGAAGATAACTTATTAAAAACTCAATTTAAAAATAATTTACCATTATTCAATAAGTTCACAAATTCTGGGACTATTTCTGATGAAGAAAAGTTGATGTATTTTGATATATTCCAATATTTACCTGAAGATATCATGACAAAAGTTGATCGAGCTTCAATGTCAATTGGTTTAGAGGCTAGATCTCCTCTTTTAGACCATGACCTTGTTAGTTATTCGTTATGTATACCAATAGAATACAAAAAACATAATGGATATGGTAAAAAGATTCTTAGAGAAATATTGGGAGAATACATACCATCATCTCAATTAAATTATGATAAAAAAGGTTTTTCTGTGCCGATTAATCAATTATTATTAGGACCACTTAGAGAGTGGAGTAATGAACTGCTTGAAAAAGAAATACAATCAAGTAATAGTATTTTGAATTCAAATAGACTTAAGCTTCTCATTTCAGAAGATAATTTCGAAATCAGGAAAAGTCAGAAAATTTGGACTGTCCTTATGTTCTTGGCTTGGAAAGAAGCATTTTATAAAGAATAATATTTTATTATTAAATAATAAGTTTAAAATTAAGTTAAAAATAAAATGGCTTCTGATGATAAAAAAAATAGTTTAATGTTTGATTCTAGACCTATTTTAATTATTGCCAATAGCAGTTGGTATTTATACCACTACCGGTCTTTATTAATTGAACAAATCAGTTTAAAAAATAAAATAATTACTATTGCGCCTATAGATAGAAGTAGTAGAGAGTTATCAAAAAATTCAATTTTTATTCCATGGAGAATTCATAGGGCAAATGACCTGAATTTTTTCTCCTTATTTTTATCATTTATTAAAATGCTTTTACTTGTTCGAGCTATAAAACCTAAGTTAATTCATTCGCATACTATGAAAACTAATCTGCTTGCATCAATTGTTTCTTCTATGTATAACATCCCTTGTGTTTTTTCTTTTGCCGGTATGGGAAGTTTATCAAAAAGCAGTGGATTGAAATTAATTTATTTTAAATTTGCATTAAAGATAATTTCCTTTTTTGCTGTTAGAAAAAGAATATCAAGATGGTCTTGGGCCTTTAAACCCTTTAAAACATTTTTAATTTTTCAAAATCCACTTGATAAAAATATATTTAATTTAACAGTTAAAAATTTCGATCAAAAAAATATTAAGTTAATACAAGGATCTGGAGTCCCTTTAAAATATCTAAAAAATAAAAATTATTTGAAAAATAACAAATGGATTAAAAATAATTTAAACAGTAAAATTTCATATAATTCGATCACTTTTATTTATTGTGGAAGATTAATAAAATCAAAAGGAATAAATGTTTTCTTAGAGATTCTTAAAAATTTTCCTTCTTCAAAAGGTATTATTTTTGGTGAAGTTGATCCATCAAGTAAAGATTCTCTTCATGAAAAAGATTTGCAAAAACTAGCTCTTAAATATAAAAATATCTCTTTCAGAGGGAACATCAAAGATCCTTTACTTAATTTAAAAGATGATTACCCAGTTTTAATTGTCCCATCTGAATATGGGGAAGGCCTTTCAAGAACGATTTTAGAGGCATTTAGTTTAAAAATTCCTATTATTTGCTCAAAAATGGCTTTAAGCGGTATTTTTAATAGTAAGCAATTATTTTTCTCAGAATTGAACATCCCTGAGGAGTATTATTATTTAATTAATAAACTTTTAAAGCAATATAAAAATAACACCATACACAAAAAACTAGAAATTGGGTTTAAAAATGTATCTGAGAATTTCACGGAAAAACAAATTGTCCAGAGTACCATTAGCTTGTATGAGGTTCTACTTAAAAAAAGTAATACTTCATATTTTATAAATAAAAAGAATCCAGGAGAGTCTTTTTGGCTGGCTCAATAAAAATTAATTATTTAAATAACTATTATTTAACTACCAACTTCCCAAAAATTAAGTCCTGATTTAATTGCAAATTCTTTATCCACTATATTTCTGGTGTCAAAAACCCAACTTGGCCTTCTCATATTAGAAGAAATTATATGCCAATCAATATTTTTAAATTCTTTCCATTCTGTCATTACCACTATTGCATCTGAATTCTCAGATGCTTCATATGGAGAAGACTTTAGCTCCCAGCAACCAGATGCTTTTGACTCATTCTTCACTAATGATCTGAATTCATAATCTATTTGCTCTTTGCTTACTTTGGGATCATAGATTAATAATTTTGCTCCTTCTTCAATTAAGTCTTTACAGATATGTATAGATGGAGATTCTCTTGTATCATTTGTGTTCGCTTTAAATGAAAATCCAAAAATTCCAATTTTTTTATTAGTTAATGTACCAAATAATTTCTCAACAATAATTTTTGTTATCCTTTTTTGCTGCCATGAATTAATTTTGATAACTTGTTCCCAATAATCAGCCACCTCATTCAAGTTATAAAAATTACATAAGTATATTAAATTTAAAATATCTTTTTGGAAACAACTTCCTCCAAATCCTGGACCAGGATTTAAAAATTTAGAACCAATTCTTTTATCCATACCTATTGCCAAAGAAACTTCATGAATATTTGCACCTGTGGCTTCACAAAGAGCCGATATTGAATTAATAGAGCTAATTCTTTGTGCTAGGAAGGCATTTGCAGTAAGTTTAGATAACTCAGAGCTCCATAAATTAGTTCTTATTATCTTTTTTGAATCTACCCAATTTAAATAAATCTGAGCTAGAGATTCTATCGCATCACTACTCTCTCCTCCAATAAGTATTCTATCTGGGTTCTCTAGATCAGCGATAGCTGTACCCTCAGCTAAAAATTCAGGATTTGAAATTACATGAAAAATTTTATCTTGATTTGTTTCTGATGAATCAAGTATTTTTTTTATGGATTCAGCTGTCTTAACCGGTAATGTACTTTTTTCAACAACTATAGTTGTTCCTTTGGCAAATTTAGCCACTTCTCTCGCTGAGGCCTCAATCCATTTTAAATCTTGAGCTTTTCCAGCACCAATACCTTGAATTTTAGTTGGGGTATTAACTGATAAAAAAATCATGTCTGCTTCTGCAATCTTTTCCTCTACTAAAGTTGAAAAAAATAAATTTATCCCTCTTCTTTTTGAAATAATATCTTTCAAACCAGGTTCGAAAACTGGTAATTTTGATAAATCATTACTATTCCATAAAGCAATTTTATCTTTATTTATATCTACTACATTTATTTCAATATCAGTACATTTGTTTGCTATTACAGCCATTGTCGGTCCACCAACATATCCTGCTCCAATACAACAAATTTTTTTTATTTCATGTTCCATTCTAAATCTCTTTCATAAATTTTATTGTGTTGTTAAGACCTTCATCAAGTTCAATTTTAGGAGACCAATTTAAATGTTTTTTAGCAAGATCAATTTTAGGACGACGTTGAAGAGGATCATCTTGAGGTAAAGGTTGATATGTAAATTCTAAATTAGGATTTATTTTTTGTCTTATAATTTCTGCTAATTGCTTAATAGTAAATTCATTTGGGTTCCCAATATTTACAGGCCCTTTGAAATCTGAGTTCATTAACTTAATCAATCCATCAACTAAATCACTGACATAACAAAAAGATCTTGTCTGGGAACCATCCCCATAGATAGTTAACTTGTTCTTATTTAGACCTTGAACAATAAAATTGCTAACCACTCTTCCATCATTGGGTAGCATTCTAGGCCCATAAGTATTAAATATTCTCGCTACTCTTATATCTACATTGTTACTTCTGTTGTAATCAAAACATAAAGTCTCTGCTATCCTTTTACCTTCGTCATAGCAACTTCTTATACCTTTTATATTTACAGAGCCGTTATATTCTTCGGGCTGAGGATTAATTTCTGGATCTCCGTATACCTCACTCGTGCTTGCGAGTAAGATTTTTGCTCCAACTCTTTTGGCTAATCCAAGCATATTGTAAGTACCTAAAAAGCAAGTTTTTACTGTTTTAATGGGATTCATTTGATAATGAATAGGAGATGCTGGACAAGCTAAATGCCATATCCTATCAATTTCTAGTTGTATTGGTTCCGTTACATCATGTCTTATAATCTCAAAATTAGGTTCTTTAAACCATTTTTGAATGTTTTTTTTAGTTCCAGTAAAATAATTATCTAGACAAACAACATCTTCATTATTTTCCATCAGTCTATCTATTAAATGAGACCCTATAAAACCGGCCCCTCCTGTCACAAGATTTCTCAAAATTAAAAACTTTTGTTATAGCCAGAATCCTATCATTAAATTTGATTATTTGATAAATTTAACTTCTGAAGACAAGGATATGATTAAATTTAGAATATGAACAATCAAAACTCAAAAATATTAATCACAGGTGTTGCTGGTTTTATTGGATCGGAAGTGGCTAAAAGACTTATTTCAGAAAATTATAAAGTTATAGGGATTGATAATCTAAATTCTTATTATGATGTAAATCTGAAAAATCAAAGATTAAAAAATATAAATTCGCTTTCAAAAAAAGATTATAATTTCGAGTTTTATAAGGGTTCAATAGATGATGAAAAGTTTCTTGAAGAAGTTTTTTTCGATCATAAACCTAATGTAGTTATTAACTTGGCGGCTCAGGCAGGTGTTAGGTACTCTATAGAAAATCCGATGTCTTACTTAAAAAGTAACTTACTAGGATTTGGCAATATTGTTGAAATGTGTAGAAATTTTAAAGTTGAAAATTTTGTTTATGCTTCAAGCAGTTCTGTATATGGAGGAAATAAAAAACTTCCTTTTCAAGAATCAGATCCAGTTAATCATCCAGTAAGCCTTTATGCCGCAACAAAAAAATCTAATGAACTTATAGCAAATACTTATAGTCATCTTTACAAAATTCCTTCTACAGGTTTGAGATTCTTTACTGTATATGGTCCTTGGGGAAGACCAGATATGGCACCAATGATTTTTGCAAAAGCAATATTAACAGATAAACCAATAAAGATTTTTAATAATGGGAAAATGCGAAGAGATTTCACATATATTGACGATGTTGTCGATGGAATTATTAGATGTTGTAATAAAATTGCTACTCCCGATTCTAATTTTGATTTCCTAAATCCTGATCCTTCATCCTCTTTTGCCCCTCATCGTTTATTTAATTTAGGTAATAATAGTCCAATTGGCTTACTTGATTTCATAGGTATTTTAGAGGATGCTATTGGTAAAAAAGCAATAAAGGAATTTGAACCTATGCAACCAGGAGATGTCGAATCTACTGCTGCCGATATTTCAAAATTAAATGATTGGGTTGGGTATAAACCCTTTACATCAATTGAGGAAGGAATATCTAAATTTGTTAAATGGTATAGAGATTTTTATGGATATTAAAAATTTAATTTAATTAAAAAGGTTTAATATATGTCAACAATACTGCTTACAGGTGGTGCTGGTTTTATAGGTAGTCATACATGTATTGTATTATTAGAAGAGGGATTTAATATTATAATTCTAGATTCACTTAGAAATAGTTTTCCAATCGTAATTGATAAAATAAAGTCTATTATTTCAAAAAAAATAGATTCACTTGATAATAAATTATTTTTTGTAAAAGGGGATATAAGAGATAAAAAAGTCATTTCTGATATTTTTTCATCAGCTATTAAAAAAGGTAAACCAATAAAAGCAGTTATTCATTTTGCAGGATTGAAATCAGTAAAAGAATCCTTTTTAAGAGAGGAAGAGTATTTTGATGTCAATGTAAGAGGTACTTTAAATATTTTAAAAATAATGAAAGAGTTTGAATGCTATAAAATCGTATTTAGTAGTAGTGCTTCAATTTATAATTTAACTTTAAATGGTATTTTTTCTGAAGATTCAGAAATTAAGCCTTTAAGTCCTTATGCGAAAACAAAATATAAGATAGAAAGAACTCTTTATGATGTTTGGAATTCTGGTAATAATTTTTGGGAAATAATTAATTTAAGATATTTTAATCCAGCCGGTGCGCATTCTTCTGGCTTGATTGGGGAAGAGCCTAATGGTATCCCTAATAATCTTTTCCCTTACATGACTCAAGTTGCAACCGGGAGACAAGATTTTATTAGAATTTTTGGAGATGATTGGGATACATTTGATGGTACTTGTGTAAGGGATTATATACATATAATGGATTTAGCAAAAGCCCATTATCTTGCTTTGAATTACGTGCTTGAAAATAAAAATAGATTTATTAATCTAAATATTGGCAGTGGTATTGGTACTAGTGTTTTAGAACTTTTAAAAAAATTTGAAAAAGTTAATAACTGCACCATTCCGTATAAAATGATGCCTCGAAGAAAGGGTGATTTCCCCATACTTCTCGCTGATAATTCAAAAGCAAAAAAATTACTTAATTGGCATCCTAAATTATCAATTGAAGATATTTGTATTGATGGTTGGAAGTGGCTTACTCTTAATCCATATGGTTATCGAAATTAATTAATCAAGAATAGAAATACTTTCTAAATTTTCTTTTAAATCGTCTTTATATGTTGTTTTATTATTCCATTCTAATAAAGCTTTATCCCTAATAGAATTAAAAACTTTCTCGTTACTAATTAAATTAATAACCTCTTGAGCTGTATCTTTTGCATTCTTATAAATAATTGAATTCTCTTTGTCAAAACAGTAATATTGTATTTCACCAACATTTGTCACCAAGGGAATAAGACCTAACTGCATTGACTCTATAACTGACATTGCCATCCCTTCATAATCACTTAGTTGTAAAAAGAAAGAATATTGTTTGGATAATTTGATAATATTTTTAAAATCCATTTCATTTTCGAATAATATGTTTTTTTCAATTTTTAATTTTTTACATAAATTCTTTAAATAATCTAATTCTCCGCAATTAGGACCAATTATTAGGAACTCAGCATTTTTATTACCATTATTTATGATCTGATGAATTAACTTTATAGCCTTATCTATCCTTTTTTGTTTATGAATTCTTCCCCAAAAAATAAATTTAGGAGCTGCCTTAGTGCAGTTGTTTGGTAAATTTTTAAATCTTATAAAACTTATTATTTTCCTCGGCTTTTTATTATCAATTTTTAATTCCTTAGATCTAATAAAATTTGTACTATCTGAATCAGACCATATTTGGAAAGCTTTTTTAGAAATTATCTTGTTTAGAAAGAAGTCTACTATGTTCGTGCTTTTGGTGAGGTGTAAAAAAAGAATTATCTTAACTTTAGGTTTAAATAGAGATAATAAATAGGCTGATATGCAGCTTTTCCATAAAGAAACAATAACGAAGTCTGGATCTTTTCTTAATATTCTTTTTGTAGTAATAAGAAGTTCAATTAATGAAAATATACTTTTTCCGATTTTATATTTTTTAGTTGATAAATAAATGATTTCAAAAATATAATTTTTTGATTTTATATTTTTGGCTGTTTCTGCAGCTAATTCGACCCCACCTATTGCGTTGGAGGGTATTATGTGAATAATTTTCTTCATTAATAAATCAGTTTTGAAAAATAATTTTATATATGTACTTAAATCTTCTTTAATGGGAATTTTAATAAAAATAAATTAGTTTTAAATTATTTCTAAGTTTTTTTTACTTTTATTTACTTTTATTTATTAAATTCAACAAAATGTAAATGTGTATATTTTTAAAATAATAAAATACTAATAATTTGATTAATACATTTATCTTTGTAAAATAATTTTTTAATTATCTTGAAGCAAATTAACTTACTTAAAAAGGAAAAAGTTTTAGATTTATGATTAAAGTACAATCTAAATAATATAAAAAAAATTATTAAATACGTACGCTAGTATCTTTAATTTCCTTGATATAACTATCAAAAGTTAACCTTATACCTTCTTCTAATTTAGTAGAAGCACTCCATCCTAATCTTTTTAATTTTGATATATCTAACAATTTTCTAGGGGTTCCGTCTGGTTTTGATTTGTCCCAAATAATATCTCCTTCATAACCAATGATTGATGAAACTAGTTT
>MDTA01192409.1_pt1 | contig 13151 bp, 12 predicted proteins | sample 811151 | NCBI WGS metagenome assembly MDTA01 (sample SAMN05326648, study PRJNA326480) | marine metagenome | isolation source: seawater | place: Indian Ocean: South | collected 2010 | reverse complement strand
CTTTATTCTACTATTTTAAAAATTCCAAAAATATATTTTGAATTAATTGTTCTTTTCGGTTTAATAATAGTTATTTATATTTCTGCAAATTATTTTCCTGATTTTTCATCCCAGTTAATTTTGCCAACTTTAGGAATTTATGCAGCCAGCGCTTTTAAAATTCTACCAGCCATAAATAGGATAGTAGGTGCTATTCAAAGATTTAAATTTGCTTCACCCGTCATTGATCAAGTATATGAAGATTTAAAAGAAAAAAAATTTGAAACTACAAATTCAAAAATTATTGATATTCAGGAAATAGAAATAAAAAATTTATCTTTTTCTTATAAAAACCCACAAAAAAAAATTTTTGAAAATCTAAATTTAAAAATTAACTTTGGAGATAAAATTTTAATAATTGGTGACTCAGGTATTGGCAAAAGCACCTTTCTTGATTTGTTAGTGGGTTTACAAGATCCAGATTCAGGAAAAATAATAGTAAATGGAAATTTTGAGCTAAGTAAAAAATTAAATTTAACGAACTCTTTATCTTATGTTTCACAAAAAGTTTTTATTTTTAATAAAAGTTTAAAAAATAATATTTGTTTATCTTCAACAAATATTGATGAAAATAAAATTAAAAAATCAATAAAAATTTCAAATCTAGAACAAGTAATTTTAAAGCTTCCTAAGGGAATTCATACTGAACTTGGAGAGTCTGGTTCGATATTATCAGGAGGCCAAAAACAAAGAATAATGATAGCTAGGGCAATATATAAATCTGAAAATTTTATAATTTTGGATGAACCAACTTCCTCTTTAGATTTAAAAACTGCAGATATTATTATTAAAAATTTAACTGACAGAAAAAATACTACACTATTAATGGTAACTCATAACAAAAATTTTAAAAAATATTTTAATAGAGTTTTAGAAATAAAAGAGAAAGAATTAATCGAGCACAAGTGATAATGAAAAATAAAAAAAAGAAAGTCAAAATCTTAATTATGGGTCTACCTGGTTCTGGAAAAACCTACTTAGCAAAAAGTTTAGTTAAATTTTTAAATGCTGAATGGCTGAATGCAGATAAAGTTAGAGGACATTTTAATGATTGGGATTTCAGCAAGACTGGAATTATAAGGCAAGTAAAGAGAATGAAAAAACTAGCAGATAGTTCTCACAAAAAATATGTAGTTGCAGATTTTGTATGCCCTTATAGAAAGCAAGTCCAAATTTTTAAACCTAATTTTATTTTTTGGATGGATACTATTAAAAAGAGTAGATACCCGGGTATGAATAGAATTTTTCAGAAACCAGCAAAATACGACTTAAAATTTACTGAAAAAAACCTCCCTATGAACGTCATTAAACTAAAAGACAAAATTTTTGGATACAAATGGAATAATAAATTACCTACTTCTCAAATGTTAGGAAGATTTCAGCCATGGCATAGGGGTCACCGGATACTGTTTGAAAAAATATTAATAAAGACAGGTCAAGTTTTAATTATGGTAAAAGATGTAAAAGGAATTGGGGACAATCCATATAGTTTTCAAATAATAAAAAAAAAAATACAAAAAGACTTAATTGATTTTAAAAGTAGAGTAAAAATTATATTAGCCCCAAATATATCTAATATTTGCTACGGAAGAACAGTGGGTTATAAGTTAGAAAAAATAAACTTACCAAAAAAAATACAAAAAATTTCAGCTTCCAAAATAAGAGCTAATTTAAGAAAAAAAGGCAAACTTAAATTTAGGAAATAATCATGAGAAACAAAAAAGAAATTTTTATAACTTTGGGACCATCATCGGTTACAAAAAGTTTTTTAAAAAAAATTGGAAAAAAGGTAAATTTACTTAGACTTAATATGTCGCATATTAAAATTTCAAATTTAAGTAAGCAAATTGACTTTATAAGAAAACATTCTAAAATTCCCATATGTATTGACACCGAAGGTTCTCAAATTAGAACAAAGGTAAAAAAAGAAATTTTATTTAAAAAAGGTCACAAGGGCAAATTATACAAAAAAAATAAAATTTTTAGTTTTTACCCACCTGAAGTTTTTTCTGATATAAAACAAGGTGATATCTACGATGTAGGATTTGACAATCTTAAGATTAAAATTATAAAAAAAAAAGCAGACTTTTGTATTTTTGAAACAATATCTCCTGGTAAATTAGAAAGTAATAAAGGGGTTCATTGTATTAATAGGTCGGTAAAACTTAATTACTTAACCAAAAAAGATATTGAAGCTATTAAAATTGGAAAAATTAAAAAAATCAAAAATTATGCTTTATCTTTTACTAGAAGCGATACCGATATGATTAAATTTAACAGGTTAATTTTAAATTCTAGAAAAATTTTTAAATTAGAAACAAAAAATGCAATAAAAAATTTAAACAAAATATTTAAATATGGAAAAGATTTTTTAATAGACAGAGGCGATTTGTCCAAAGAAGTTTCTATTGAAAAAATTCCCTATTACCAAAGAATAATTTTATCAAAAGCAAAAAAAAATAATAAAAATATTTTTGTTGCAACCAACTGCCTGGAAAGTATGATCAATAATTCTTATCCCACTAGAGCTGAAGCAAATGATATTTATAATATTTTAGAGTTAGATGCAAAAGGTCTTGTTTTAGCAGCTGAAACAGCAATAGGTAAATATCCTTATGAGTCAGTTCTTTTTTTAAAAAGAATGATAAAAATTTATCTCGAAACTAAATGACTTTTTTAAAAATTATAAAAAATATATTTAAATTCATTGGTTTAAACATATCAAGAACCAGTAAAGACAATTACGATGTTTGGCCGGAGTCTAGTTTAAACCCAGCTACTGTTTATGAAAACGATCAAGGTTTTCATAAAAGATACAATCGTCTTTTGCTAAAATTAAATATGAAAGACACTGATAACCCATTAAGGAGGAATAGACATTATTTATTGTCAAATTTAATCAAAATAGCCCCAATAGAAGAGGGCCATATAGCCGAGTGCGGTTGCTGGAAAGGACTAAGTTCTTTTATTATTGCATCAGAATTAAAAAATAAAAACTTTAAAAATAACTTTTATATTTTTGATTCATTTGAAGGTTTATCTGAATTTAATGATTTTGATTTTAGAGAAAATAATAAAAATATAGAAGAAGAAAAAATAAGAAAGCATTTTTCTAGCAATGTTGATGTAGTAAAAGCAAATTTATCTGAATTTGATAAATTTATTTATTTTTTTAAAGGCTGGATCCCAAAAAGATTTAATGAAGTAAAAGATAATAAATTTTCCTTTGTTCATATTGATTTAGATTTATATGAACCAACAAAAGAATCACTAAATTTTTTCGGAGAAAAAATTATCAAAGGAGGAATTATTCTACTCGACGATTATGGAAGTCTTGATTTTCCGGGTGCCAAATTAGCTACAGATAATTTTTTAAAAAATAATGATAGCTTTTCATTTTTACCTTTATCTTATGGAAGCGCTTTTTTAATTAAAAAATGATAAATTTAGATAAATTTAAAAAAAGAGTAAACTTTTCAGCAATACTTACTACTGGCAGAACAGGCAGTGATTATTTGCATGCTTGTTTAGACAATGTCCCGGGTGTTGTTACTTTTAGTGGAAGTTTTTTTTATTATGAATTTGTAAGAAATCTTGAAAAAAAATTAGAAAATTATAGACCCGAGATTCTTTTAAATATATTTATAAAAAAAAACAAACATTTATTTTATACAGACAAAATAGAAAAAAAAAAAATTAATTTAAATTTAAAAAAGTTTAAAAAAATTTTTATAAAAATTGCAAATTATAACCACCATAATAAAATAAATTTCTTTTTATCGCTCTACTTATCATATTACTTAATGTTTAATAAAAATCATAACAATATTAAAACTATAGTTCACCACAGTCATCATACTGAAGAAACAAATAATTTTTTAAAAGATTTTAAAAATGCAAGTTTACTTATTACCGTGAGAGATCCAAGAGCAAATCTTAAGTCGGGAATATTTAATTGGATTAAATTTGATCCATCAAAAGAAAATGCAGAACATTTTTTATTTTATATTAAAAGAATAAGAGAAGACCTAATTTTTGCTTTTAAAACTAAAAAAAAATTATTTGTAAAATTGGAAGAGGCCAATTCTAAAAAAACTAAAAGAAAAATTTTAAAGTTTTTAAAGGTCAGATACCATAAAAATTTTGAATTAGCCACTTTTTTAGGAAGGCCATGGAGTGGAGATAAGTTATCTAATTTTAAAAATAATAGTAAAGGCAAATTTAATAAAGAAATTCAAAATACAAATTGGAATTTATTTTTTTCAAAAAATGATAAAAAAATTTTAAATTTTATTTATTATGATTATAGGGTTTTTGGATACGATTTTAATAAAATACATTTTAATTCTTTTTTGTATTTTATATTTTTTAGTTTAATGCCACTGTCTTTTGAAAAAAAACTATTTTCTATAAATTACTTACTCAATTCCGATAAATACAAGAGATACAAAATCTTAAATTTATATTTTTATTTAAAAAGAATTTTGTATTTTTATTATGTATTATTTGATACAATGTTTTTTCGTAAAAAATATGACTAAAGATAATTTGAAAGATAGAAAGAAATCAACCAGAAAAGTTGACTACTCTCTCACCCCTCCTTTTCCAAAAGAAATTTTGATTGATATTTCATCTCTTTGTAATCATGCGTGTAACTTTTGTTCAAATGTAAAAATGTCAAAGAAGACACACGCAAGCAATGAGCTTGTTTATAGGGCATTAAAAGAAGCTCAAGAAGAGGGCTCCGAAGCGGTAGGACTTTATGCAACTGGTGAACCTTTCTTAAATAAAAATTTAGAAGATTTTATTAAATATGCAAAAGAAGTTGGATTTAAATATGTGTTTGTCACTACAAATGGTGCGGCTGCAACTCCAAAAAGAATTGAAAATGCTATTGAAAATGGTCTCGATAGCATAAAGTTCTCAATTCACGGTGGTACAAGAGAAACATATATAAAAATTCATGGCAAAGATGATTTTGATAGAGTGATTAAAAATCTTAAATTTGTTGATGAATATAGAAAAAAGAAAGGTAAAAAAATTAAGATTTACGTTTCAATGGTAGAAACTTTTGCAAACTCTAGCGAAACAGAAATTTTAAAAAAAATAGTAGAAAATTATATTGATGAATGGGATCTAAAAAAAATGTTTAATTCATGTGGCACTATGCCAGAAAATAATAAAATTGGAGAGATTCAGGAAAACAATATTAGAGGCAGAGGTCACTTCGGTGTCTGCTTCCAGCCTTTTGGAAGTTTTACAATTACGCCTGAAGGTTTTGTTTCTGGTTGTGTTTTAGATTATCACAAAGCTTTAATTGTTGGTGACTACAATAAAAAATCTTTAAAAGAAATTTGGCATTCAAAAACTTATCAAGAGTGGAGACAAAGACACATAGACGGAAAAACCAAAGGAAGTATATGTTACAATTGTATTAATAATACTAACGAACCCTATGATAGTTTAATACCAGGCACTTTAGAAATGCCTCTTAAATAACGTCATGTTTTATAAAAAAAATATCGATCAATTAGTAAGAAAACAAACTTCTCAAAATAGAGATTTAATTAACGGTATAGTACTAGATAGAAATGAGAAAGTTTCCTATTTTGCTGACAATATTTTTTCAAGTATTAAAAAAAAATTGTCAAAGTATGATCTAAATACAATTCCTGAAACAAGCTATCTTTATAAAGCTCTTTGTAAATATCATAAAGTTAAACGTAATAATATATATATAACTCAAGGAATAACAGAATGCATGAATCAAATTATGTTTTCATGCGTTAATAAAAATGAAGAAGTTATAATAATGGAACCCTCTTATCCTATGTATGAGGTTTTGTGTAAATTAAACAATATTAAATATAAAAAATGGAAATTTAAAGATGATTTTAAACTGTATGTAAATGATTTAAAAAAATTAATAAACAAAAAAACTAAAATTCTTTTTTTAGTAAACCCCAATCTACCAGTAGAGTTCGAATTCAATAAAAAAACCAAAGAAGAAATTTATAAAATATGTAAGAAAAAAAATATATTATTAGTTTATGATGAGGCTTACCATTACTTTGGAGCTAAATCAGAGTTGAAAAATGCTCCAAATAGTAAAAATTTAATAGTAATGAGAACCTTCTCTAAAGCGTGGGGACTATCTGGAATTAGGCTAGGATATATGATTTCAAATAAAAAGACTACAAATTACCTATCTAAATGTAGATCTTTAGTAGAAACAAATGCAATGTCACAACAAATTGGTTTATGGGCATTAAAAAATAAACATATTCTAAATAATCATATCAAAGAAGTTAAACAGGGAGAAAAATTTTTAAGGTCAAATTTAAAAAAATTAGGCTATTTAACTCACGGTGGAAAAATTACTAATGCCATTTTAATAAAATTAAAAAATGAGCAATCTACAATTAATCTAAAAAATTATCTTAAAAAAAAGAAAATTTATATAAGAGTAGGTTTTTCTAAGCCAATTTCAAATTTTGTAAGAATAAGTTTATGTACGCCAAAAAAACTCTCAATTTTTTTGAGGTATTTTAAATCTTGGCATAAATCTTTAAAATAAATAATCCAATATTTTAATGTTAAATCCAGAAATTTATCAAGAACACTCGATAAGTCTCGTAAAAAGATATTTAAAAAAAAAAGAAAAAGATAGAGTAAATATTAGATTAAGCCCTCTATGTGATTTTATTACTTGGGCTGATTGCTTGGGAAATGAAAAGATCAAACTTTTGGTAGATAAAAAAAATATTAGTTTAAAAATAATATATTTATATTTAAAAGAAATTTTTTTTATTAAGGATTCATTTAATGTATATAAAAAATTTAATTTTATTAATCAAAAATTTAAAAATGTAGTTTTTTCTTATTGTGAGAAAAAAAATTTTGATAAAACCGGCAAATTTCATGACAATATATTCAACTGTTCTGCTCACCAAAAAAACACTTTTTGGTTTTTAATTTCTCTAGATGGATATTTACCCCAGAATATTAAAAAAAATATAATTTTAATCTATAAAAAAAAAAATTATTTTAATCTTTTTTCTAATATAAAGTTTTTATTTAAAAATTTATTGAGAAAAAATTTTTTTCATACTTATAACAGTGTGTTTTATCATTCAAAATTAATTTGTGATATTTTTAACAAAATTTTCCAAAATAAAAAATTTAAACTTTTTATAGCATTTGAAAATAAACCTCATCAGAATGCAATCATAGATACAACAAAAAAAATTAATTCTAATAACAAGATTTCAGGCTTTTTAGCCCCCTTACCGTGGTCATTTCAAATAGATATGATCTATAAAAAGAACAAAATAGATAAACTATTCGTAAGCAGCAAGTTTCAAAAAGAGTCACTTGTAAATAAATATAATTGGCCCAAAAAAAAATTTCAATAATTAATTCTTTTAGATACACAAAATTAAAAAAAATTTACAACACAATTTTTATACCTTTTCACTTTGATAAATTTCAATCGGGGATTTTTATAGAACAATTAAATTATCTCTCTCTAAATACTACTTTATTAAATAATAAATTTAAAGTTAGCATTCACCCAAATAAAAAAAATCAAAAAGAACACTTAAATTTAAAAGATAAGATTAACTCTATAATAAAAAAAAGTTCTAAAAATAAAAGCACGAAAAACACTCCTATTGTTCTTGGCTCAACAGGAAGTGTTATATCAGAATGTCTGCAATCAAACGGTAACGTTATTCATGTGCCTGTCTCAATATTCGATAATTGTACAAGAGTTTTTTCTCAAAATCTGATATTAAAAAAAATATCAAAAAATATTTTTTTATATAAAATGAAAAAAAAAACGAAGTTTGTAAATTTAAACAAGAACAAGAATTCTTTTAATTTATTATTAAACTGATTTACAATTAATGTTGTTAAAAAATAAAAATATATTTATATCCGGCGCCGGCAAAGGAATAGGTTTTGCCTTAACCCTGGAGGCTTTAAAAGAAGGAGCTTTTGTTTATGCGCTAATTCGATCTAGAAAAGACGGAAAAAAATTTAAAAACTTAAGAAATATAAAAATATTTTACGGTGATATTAAAAATAATCAATTAATTAAAAAGATAATCTTGCAGTCTATAAAGGACAAAAAAGAAATTTCTGGTGTAGTAAATAACGCGGGTATACGACAAAGATTAGATTTTAATAAGATTAGATATAATGACTTAAAAAAAATATTTGAAAATAATTTTTTTTCAGTTTTTTTTGTAATGCAATTATTTGCAAAATATTTCATCAAATATAAAGTTCCGGGGTCTATTGTTAATCTTGGTTCCATTGTAGGAAAGTTGGGTTTTAAACAATTGAGTGGTTATGCTTCTACTAAATCAGCTTTAACAGGGCTGACCAAAAGTTTTGCTACTGAAATGTCAAAATATAATGTTAGAGCTAACGTGGTAAACCCTGGTTTTACCAAAACATCTTACTTTAAAAAGTTTAAGAGCAAAAAAAAATTGTACAATTGGACTTTATCAAGGATACCCATGAATCGTTGGGGCGAACCTGAAGAAATAGCAAGTTTAATTTGTTTTTTACTTTCAAAAAAATCCTCATACATAACCGGAGAAGAAATCAATATAGACGGTGGATGGACAAATGCATAAAGCGGTAGGCCTAATTCCTTGTAGATTAAACTCTAGGAGATTGCCAAAAAAACCTATAATAAAGGTGGAAAATCTTCCACTAATTATACATACATATCGAAGAGCAAAATTAGCAAAGAAATTAAAAGAAGTTTTTATTTGTTGCGACTCTAAAGAAGTTATGGATTTAGCAAAAAAATATAATGCTAAAGCTATTTTAACTTCAAAAAATCACAAATGTGGAACTGACAGAATTTATGAGGGTTATCTTAAGTCTAAAATAAATTATGATCAAATTATTGATATTCAAGGAGATGAAACATTAATTGATCCTAAAAATATAGATAAAGTTGTTGAATATCACAGAAAAAATAAATACTCAGATATTATTTTACCTAACTTAATTACAAAAAATAAAAACGATTCAAATATTGTTAAAGTAATATTTAATAAAAAAAAAGAGGTAATTTATTTAACGCGCTCGAATTCTCCTCATCCATTTAGAAAAAAAATAGACAAGATTTTTAAGCACTTATCAGTAATCTCTTTTAAGCCTACTGCTTTAAAAAAATTCTCAAAAAATGGCAGAAGCAAGTTAGAAGCTATTGAAGATGTTGAGTTATTAAGAGCGATAGACATTGGGCTAAAAATAAAAACTTTTCCATTAAAAGGTGAAAGTTTCTCAATAGATATACCTAAAAACTTAAAAGATTTTAGAAAAAAAATTAGATTTGACAAATATCATAAAATTTATTCAGAAACATAAAAATGAAAATAGATTACAAAATAAATAATTATAAACATAAAATTATTTTTTGCCCAGACAACCAAGGGCTTAAAATTAAAAAACAAAAGAATTCTTATATGATGCTTTCTAAAGATTTGAAAAAAAAATATTCAGATCAAAAAATGATTATAGTTTTTGATAAAAAGATTAATAAAAAAATTGTAAGGTATATGGTTCATGATTTAAAAATTTCATTTCCTAAAATAACTGTTTTAATGACAAATGGTTCAAAAGCTAACAAGAATTCAAAGTTTTTTTTTAAATTGGTAGATATTTTACTTAAAAAAAACTTTTCAAAAAGATCAGTTTTAATTTCTTGTGGCGGAGGTGTAATCGGAGACGTATGTGGTTTGGTAAGTGCGTTGTATTTAAGAGGTTTAGTTCATTTTCATATACCAACAACCATGACCGCAATTATTGATAGTTGTGTAGGAGGAAAAACTGCAATTAATTATAGAGGGGTGATCAACTCAATTGGAACTTATTATCACCCTGAAAACATATACATTTCAAAAAATATTTTAGAACTTATTCCCGAAAGAGAATATATTTCAGGAATCCCAGAAATATTAAAATGTGCTTTGATAGATAATAACTCAACCCTAAAAATGTTAAAAAATGTTGAAAAAATTCGAAACAAGGATTTAAAATTTGTATTTAAAATTATCAAAACTACTTTAAGAACAAAAATAAAATTTTTTAAAAATGATATTTATGAAAAAGGTCAAAGATTAAAGTTAAACTTTGGCCATACATTCGCACATGCAATTGAAATGGCATTGGACAAAAAAAACAAACCTGATAAAATAAGACATGGTGAAGCTGTTGGAATAGGAATACTGTGTGAAATTTTTTATGCAAATGGAAAAAATAAAGAGTTTTATCTAACAAAGAAAATCTTAGAAAGTTATAATCTTCCAACTAACATAAGTAAATTTATTAATAAAAAAGAAATTAAAAATTTAAAAAATAAAATTTATGCAAATATATTTTTAGACAAAAAAAGAATAAATAAAAATCCTAGATATATTAATTTAGAAGGTTTAGGAAAAACAAAAATGTCTGAAATGAAAAATTTTAAAAAAATAAAAAAAACTATTAAAGAAGTAATATTTTAAATATGAAAAAAATAGAGATAATTGAAAATTTTTTAGACAAAGACGATTTGATTACTTTATCAAATTTAAAATTAGACTCTGTTCCTAATGATTCTTTAAAAGTTTATCATAATGAGATAGACAAAGAAGATAAGGTAAGAAAAAGTTGTATTGATACTAAAATAATAAAATCACTACATGCAAAATATCACAAAAAAGCTTTTGAACTTTTAAAAAGCATTTCACCAAAAAAAGCAGAATTATATGAATATTCTGATTTTTCGATTGTTAGGACTGGAAAAAATTATAAATTTCCCATTCATGATGATACCCCAAACAAACTTTTAAGCGGTGTTATTTATTTATATCCTGAAAAAAATACTGGAACTATATTTTATTCAAATAAAAAAGGTGATGATAAAAATATAGTAGGATGGAAACAAAATCGTGGAGTTTTTTTTGCAAGAGTAGAGCAAGAGACATGGCATTCTTTTGAGGGCGACGGACAATCTGATAGAGTTGTATTAGTTTATAATCTTGCCACAACCCAAATAAAGAAAGTTTTTAAAATCGGAAATAAAAATTTTATAACAGGTTTTTTCAGATATAAAATTAACCCATATTTAAATAATTTGTTCAAGAAAACAATATAATTTTCAACATAAGTCCCCAATAAAACAAATATTTTTATTATGAAATATAGTTTATTCACAACTAAGATAAATAAATCTTTCTACGCAGAAAATCACAAACTATTTCTGGGAAAGTGGTGCTTAGCGACAGAAATAGATTGTAACAAATTTGGAGATTACGAAATTGCCAATTATCATTGGGATGATCATGAAAAAATTAATAAAGACTATAAATATCTTTATAATTTTTATTATAGAATTTTACATGTTTTAAGCGCACGACTTAATGAAATACATAAAACCCAAAAGGATCAAAGATATTGGCACATAATAATTGGATCGTGGCTTTATAAGTTTCTTATAACTTCTTATGACAAGTGGGAAAGTATAAGAATTACTTTTGATAATTATAGTATATATAAAGTTTTTTATTATGAAACAGAATATAATGAACTTATTACAAGTGATTGTGTAGAATTTAATAAAATAGCAAATACTGAGGTATGGAATAATTTTTTATATACCAAGATAATAAAATTTCAAAAAAAAAATATACCAAATTACACAAAGATAAATTTCCAAAATACAAAAAAAAAAAATTATGAATTGAACAAATATGGTGAAAAATCAAACTTTTTTATAAAATTTATTGATAAGTTTTTATCAATACTTTCATTTAGATCGAATGTAGTTCTTTATAAAACTTATTTTGGAAAAATCTCAGACTTTAAAATTTTTTTTAAAAGCTCAACTATTCCAAGAATTTATACTGATTTTGAAAAGAAAATTAGTCTTCCGTCCCCAAAAAATAGGGAAAAATTAAAATTAGATTTTGAACCACAAAATAGTTTTGAAGAATTTATAAAAGAAAATATTTTTAAATTTATGCCAATCTCATATTTAGAGGGTTTTAGCAAAATTCATAAATATTATAAAAATATAAACTTAAATCCAAAATTAATAGTTTCTGCTGTGGGAGATAGATATGACTCTTTTTCAATTTGGGCAGCAAATAAAATTGATAAATCAAAATATTTCTGTACTGAACATGGCGGATGCACTGAAGACACAGAACAATTTGATGCCCGTAATAAAAAAGGCGATTGTTTTTTATCATGGAATTTTTCTGAAAAGAAAAATGTATTTCAAATATCACCAAAATTTTATACTAAAAAAATTAAAAAAAATTTATTAAAAAAAGGAAAAAAATTATCAATTATTTTATCTACACCCTCCACCATTTATCGACACCAACTTCATTATGATATTAATGGAAAACAATCACTCGAGGCCTATGAACAAATCAGAAATTTGAAAAAGTTACCAAATAAAATTAAAGAAAATATAGGTTTTAGATTACATTTTAATTCTGGTCTATGGTTGATGAAAGAAAGAATAACAAAAGATTTTGGAAAAAATTATATATTTAATCAAAAAAAATTAGACGATGTTTTTATGGACTCAAAAATATTAATTAATATGGATTTTCAAACAGCATTTTACCAATCAATGTATTCTGGAAAACCTGTAATTGTATTTACACAACGAAAATTCACAAATACATTTAACACAAAAATTAAAAATCTATTCGAAAATTTCGCAGAATCAAAAATTGTTTTTACAAATATTTTTGATTTATCATCTCATATTGAAAATATTTGGTCAAACCCATATGAATGGTGGGACAGTAAAGAAATAATAAATTTAAGAGAAAAATTTAATTTATTATGTTCAAAAAAAACTAAAAAAAAACTCGAAGATGAGGTTATAACTCTGAAAGAAAAATATGAAAATTCAAACTAAAATTCCGTATGGGCAACAATTTCTGGATCAAAGGGATGAAAAAGAGGTACTAAAATCTTTAAAGCAAAAGTTTATCACTACTGGATCATATGTTCAAAAGTTTGAGCAATCACTTAAAAAAAAAGTAAAATCTAAATATGCATTCACTTGCTCTAATGCTACCGCAGGT
>MDTA01101309.1_pt1 | contig 13151 bp, 14 predicted proteins | sample 811151 | NCBI WGS metagenome assembly MDTA01 (sample SAMN05326648, study PRJNA326480) | marine metagenome | isolation source: seawater | place: Indian Ocean: South | collected 2010 | reverse complement strand
CATAAGCAATTCCAAAATATGAAAGTTCTAAAGCTGCAGTTCCTGATGTAGTAATCGCATAGTTAGCTAAGTAAAACGCTTTTAGTTTTTGTTCTTCATTTCTGAGAATGGTGATCTCTATATCCTTAAATTTATTTTTAGCAATATTTCTAATTATTTCATACATATTTTCTGTAGCAGGTATAACAATATCAAACCTCTCTCTCCAATTAGACTGCCTAATAGCCTCAAGATATATGGGAAGTAATTTCTCAACTTCTTTTCTTCGGCTACCAGGTAATATCAACATAATTTCTTTTTTAATACTATTTGATAATTCATTTAGTGTTGAGTTGGAGTAATCTTGAAGATTAATCTCTGTAATTGGATGTCCAACAAATGAGGTATTAATATTTTCTTTTTCAAAAATTTCTTTTTCAAAAGGTAAAATAGTTAATAGGTGATCTATTGATTGTTTAACAGTTTTGATTCTGCCTGATCTCCACATCCAAACAGATGGTGCTACAAAATGAATAATTTTTAAACTACTGTCTTTTTGCTTCAATTTTTTTGCAATTCGTAGAGTAAAATCAGGGCTGTCAATAGTAAGGACAATATCAGGCTGAAGGTCTAAAGTTTTACTGACAGTTGTATTTATAATGTTTTTAATATGAAATATCTTTGGAATCACTTCAATTATTCCCATAACATTAATTTCAGAGATATTATAAAAATTTTTTATTCCTTTGCTCTTAAGTGCCTTTCCTCCAATTCCATAAATGTCTAATTTTTGATCATAAAATTTTTCAAGTGCATTAAGTAAAGCTGCGCCTAAATAATCTCCAGATTCTTCTCCTGTGATAACTACAATCTTCATTTACTCTAAATTTATTTGCTTTATATTTATATCAATATTATGAACTAAATATGACTAAAACCGTAACTTTTTGCTTTGATTTTGGAAGTCCTTATTCCTACCTTGCTTATAACTATTTAAGCCCAATAAAAGATGCAGGGGCACAAATAGAGTTAAAACCAGTTCTTTTAGGGGGTATATTTAAAGCAACAGGCAATCAACCTCCAGCAACTGTCCAAAAAAAAGGTGAATATATGTTTAGGGATATTCAGAGGTGGTCAAAAAAATTAAATGTATCATTTAAAATGAATCCTTATTTTCCAATTTTGACTGTTCCACATATGCGTGGTGCAATATTAGCTCAAAAGAAAAATATTCTAGAAGATTATATGCAGTCCATGTTTGATTCTATGTGGCTCAAAGGTTTAAATTTAAATGACCAAGAAATATTAACACAAGTTGCGTCTGAATCTGGCATTGATCCAAATGAATTTGCTGAAGGAATCTCAAGTGATGAAGTAAAGAATGAATTAAAAGTAAACACCCAATTCGCAATTGATAAGGGGGCTTTTGGTGTCCCAACTTATTTTTTGGAAGATGAAATGTTTTGGGGAATTGATAGTATTAAATTTCTTCTTGATGCATTGAAAAGCTAATTATTTATTATTTTCTTCATTATAATTCCTAGCCATAATTGCTGCCAACCCTGGTAAGAACCGAGAAATCATTAAAGCAATTCTTGGAAACCCAAATTTAGGCACGATGTAAGTTTCTCTTTTATTTTTTTCTATTGCTTCAATAATCATTTCTGCAGCTTTATTGACATTCATTCCCTGACTTTCGTGACCCCTGTCATTTGCTCCATAGGGTGTTCCATCTTCTGTAAGAGCCTTCATCCCCACTTCAGTATCAACAAAACCAGGAGCTACAATATTTACTTTTACATTGTGTTCAAAAACTTCTGCTCTTAGGGCATCATGAAATCCGTGAAGAGCATGTTTTGCTGATGCATAAACAGATCTTTTCTTTATTGCAAACTTGCCCAACAAACTTGTATTGGTGACAATCTGACCCTCTTTGCGATTGATCATTTGAGGAAGAACTGACTTAGTAAGCTTGACAACAGAAAAGAAATCAAGATTCATGACATCTTGATAAACTTTGAATTTTGTATCGTTAATTGATGACCATGCAGATATACCTGCATTATTTATTAGAATATCAATATCACCTACCTCCTCTTGTACAGAATGAGAAAACTGATCAATCTTATCAAGATCAGAAAGATCAAAGGGATATATGTGTACGTCAGCATTCCCACATTCTAGCTTTACATTTTCAAGCTCTTCTTTGCGACGCGCTGTAATTAGTAATTTAGCACCAAGTTTAGCAAGCTGCAGTGTCAGAGACCTACCAATTCCTGAAGATGCTCCAGTAATCCAAATTGTTTTGTTATTAAAATATCCCATACAATATATAATTAAATATCATGAAACTAAGACAAGCAAGAAATAAAGATGGTAATCAAATTATTAGTCTCATTCGAAAATGTTATCGAGATTATCCAGATTGCTATTTAGATGTCGTAAATGATAGTCCAGAACTGAACTATGTTTATTCATATTTTAAAAAAAATAAAGGAAAGTTCTGGGTATATGAAAAAAATAAAAGAATTATTGGATGTATGGGCATTGCACCTGGAAGAGAAAAAAGTATTGAAATACATAAGTTATATATAGATAAAAAATATAGAAGAAAAGGTCTTGCAACAAGGCTTTTATCAATGGCAGAAACTTATGCTCTTAATTCTAAAATAAAAAAAATTACACTCTGGACTGATACACGTTTTAAAGAATCCCATAAAACATATAAAAGTTTGAATTATAAAAAACTAAAGACAACTAGAAAGCTTTTTGATATTAGTAAGACAACGGAGTATACTTTTACTAAAGTTTTAGGCTAAATCTGGAGTAAGTTTATTTTCAGCTGCTTTAATTCCTCTTGTAATTAAAAAATTAATAAATAAATAAATTGATCCAGCTACTAAGAAAATCTCAATAGGTGCAAATGTTTGAGAAATTATTTTTCGAGCAATACCTGTAATTTCCATCAGTGTTACAGTACTAACTAAAGAGCTTGCTTTAACCATAAGTATCAATTCATTTCCGTATGCAGGTAAGGCTTGCCTTATTGCTAATGGTAGCATTATAATTCTAAACGATAAAATTCTTCCCATACCTAAAGCACTTCCCGCCTCCAAATAACCTTTAGATACCGATTGGATTCCTCCTCTAATAATTTCAGATGAATAGGCACAAGTGTTCAATGTAAGAGCAATGATTGCACACCAAAATGGATCTTTTAAAACTATCCATAAAAAACTATCTTGAATAAAAGAAAATTGAGCAAGTCCGTAGTAAATAAAAAATATCTGCAATAATAAGGGGGTTCCCCTAACAGCATAAACAAAATAATACGCTGTTTTATTTAGATATCCCTTCTTAGAGATCCTCATAAGAGCAACTAAAATAGCTAGAAAAAATCCAAGTATGGTTGAAATTATAACTACCTCTAAAGTTAAAGGAATACCTTTTATTAATTTAAAAAAAGATTCATACATTAACTCAAAATCCATTATGTACTCTCCTCAATTACAAACCCTTTTGAAAATTTCTTTTCGGCTCTGTTAAAGAACTTATTTGATCCGGTGGTTATTAAGAGATAAAGAACAATAGCCGTTGTATAAAAAACAAAAGGCTCGTGTTCAGAAGCAGCAGCTACTTTAGCTTGTCTCATAATTTCAACAAGAGCTGTAACACTAATTAATGAAGTATCTTTCAAGGTAATCTGCCAAACATTTCCTATTCCTGGTAAGGCAAGTCTGGCTACTTGAGGAAAAATGATACGAAGATTCATTTGAAACTTACTCATTCCTAATGTTTCTCCAACTTCAAATTGACCTTTTGGAACAGCTAGAATAGCACCTCTGATAACTTCAGTTGAGTAAGCTCCTGAAATTGCTCCAACTGCGAAAGTTCCAATGGTAAAAGCATTTAACTCTATATAACCATCGTAGCCAAACATCTTGGCAAAATACATAACTGCACTACTGCCGCCAAAAAATAATAAATAGATAACTAATAATTCTGGCACCCCTCGTACAACAGTCGTATACACTTCAGCAATTAATTTAAGAATTCTTGATTTAGATAATTTAAAAGAGGCTAAGATAACTCCTATTAATAAACCAAGACAGACTGAGGAAAGGCTTACTAATATAGTCATCAATCCTGCAAGAAGCATTTCATCTCCCCAGCCTTGATCTCCAAACGATAGTAGTTCTAGCATATTTTATTATACCAAAAAAAAAGCGGCTGTAATTGTATTACAACCGCTTTCTTTAAATTTATAGTTAGAAAATTACATAGAAAGGTCTTTACCAAACCATTCCATTGAAATTCTACTAACAGTTCCATCAGCAGTAGCATCAGCTATTGCTTTATTGAACATCGCAGTTAGATCTGAGTCCGACTTCCTAATTCCTGCTCCTACGCCAGCTCCAAAAGAACCACCGAATAAATCAGGACCAATTAAAGTAACTCCACTACCCGCAGGTGTATCAGCAAAAGTTTCCATTGCTGCTTTATCACATAGAGCTGCATCAATTCTACCAGCTGCTAAGTCTAACTCCATATTTTGTTGAGTATCATAAACTTTAATAGTTACGTCAGGCATATATTCATTAAGGAAATTTTCATGAATTGTAGCAGTTTGAACACCTACAGATGCGCCAGCAAGGGCAGACTGTAATGTAGCCAAAAGACCTTTTGCTTCAGAGTCCATATCATCAAGGTTTAATTTTCCTGGTGCATTTAATGTTCCAAGCGCACTATTGCTTAGAGCAGATAGAGATGCCGGCTCAGTCATATAGCCAATTGAAAAATCAATTTTTTCCATTCTTTCTTCTGTAATGGACATACCTGCCATAATTGCATCGTACTTCCCATTTTGAAGAGCTGGAATAATTCCATCCCAATCTTGAGCTACAAACTCACACTCTGCATTCATTCTTTCGCACAAATCTAGTGCTAAATCAATTTCAGCTCCTTCTAGTTCTCCAGCAGCATTCATATTGTTCCACGGAGGATAAGCACCCTCAGTTCCAATTCTGATTTTTGACCAGTCACCAGCAAAAGCTAATGTTGACAAACTCAAGGAAACGAGAATTGCCAATAAAAAGTTAATTTTTTTCACTTTTAGCCTCCATTAGATAAATAAATAAGCGCATAGCCTCTCTTAAAAAAGAGGTTTCCGCAAGAAAAATCTATTTAATATCTTAGGGCTTTATCCCCTTAGTCTATTCCAAAGATAAATGATGATGGCAACTGAAATAATTCCTACTACGCCCTCGCTACCTAACTCATTTATGAGGCTAACAAGGTTGTCTATAATGTTTTCCCCTAAAAAAGGTGAAGATGGACCAAAGAGAACTTCTAAAATGATAGCAATAGCAATAAGAAGTAAACCAAAATCAATGATTTCCCTCATTATTTGCTTAATTCGTGATAACATATTTCCTCTAAATTCTTCCCCCAACTAGAAAAAGTTGGGGGAATTTTACTAATTAGTCTCTAAATAACCACAGTATTACGCCTACTGCGATCAAACCAACAACGCCAGCATTGCCTAATTGGTTTACAAGAGAAACGATATTTCCAGCTATATTACCTACAAACGGCATGCTTCCACCGCTTAGTAAGCCAACAACGATACCAAGGGCTAGTAAAGACAGGCCTAAACCTGTTAGCGCCTTAATTGCGTTTTGTGCGTTTCTAATCATAACTTTTCCTTCCGTTATGTGATTAATCACTTATGAACACTACATTTAGTGTTTTCTGAACTGTATATTCAAAATGTTGATACTCAAGATTCTTTTAATTTATAAATTATTGTTATTAAAGGATTTTTTTCAAGCGTCATATAATAGTGATAATATTACAACACAAAATCTAGTAGTATTTTCAGTAGTGATTCTAATATTTAAGCTGGCTAAATAGCTCGTCGGTCAAATCCTGCAGACTGACTTTATTTGAAGTTATTCCATAAATTATTTTATCAGGGCGGATCAAAATATCTCCAATATCAATTAATTCTTCTAGTTTAGAATTATTAAAACTATATTTACTCATATCAAGAAAGACTGCATTAATTGTTTTGAATAATTTCATTGAATTTTCGCTTAATAATTCTTTTGGATCACATTTAGAAATAACTGCAAATCTTAAATCTAATAAATCATCAATATAAATATTTTTAGTGCCATCTGAAAATAGAACCATCGGAATCGGCTTTCCTATATTACTATCTTTAACCAATCTACTGAATAAACCTTTGCTTAATAAATGTTCTGTCAATGATTTTTTTCCATATGCCTGTTCTCTGGCTTCAGGTGGGATAGCCTCTTCTAATGGAGTGTTTTTTTTAAAAGCCACGGATAGAGAGTCAATTAATTTTCCTAGAGCTATTGATGAATGTATTGAGTTTTGAATTTCTTCCATTCTCTCAATTTGATATGTATCTAGTATCTCATCATTAATTTGATTTTTTATTACATATGCAATTTTCCAACATAGATTTGAAGCATCTCGTAATCCTGAACTTAATCCCTGTCCAGCAAATGGTGGGATCTGATGAGCTGAATCACCTATAAGGAACACATTCTTTTTCCTCAATTCGCTGGCACAATTTCCTTTATACCTATATAGATATAATCTTTCTAATAAATATTTCCTATCTCCTAAAACTGAATTTATCAACTCATCATGCTTATTTTTATTTTTGAACGAATTGCCATCCTCTCCTGCTAATAACTGAAATTCTATTCGAACTCTATCACCCTTTAGAGTGGTAAAAATTGTTGGTCGTTCAGGATCACATATAAATCTAGTAACTTTTTCTAAATCATTAGATTCATCCAGCTTAATATCTACTATTAACCACTCTTTATTGTATTTATAATCAATTAAATTAATCTTAAGTTTATTTCTGATAAAGCTTTCTGAGCCATCACATGCAAATAGATATTTTGACTTGAGTTTTGATAATTTATTATTTTCTAAATGTTTGATGGATATATCAACAAAATCATTCTCTTGCTTGAAATTTATTGTTTCGTAACCAAGAAAAATTCGATTAGTTTTGCTATGATTTAAATTTTGTCTTAATAAATTTTCTAAAGCTGGTTGATAAATAGTTGATACAAAAGGAAATCCGTTAATGGTTGATGTAACTGGACCCCTTAATATAACTTTTCCATTTGGAAAAACTAAGTCAGCAAAATCTGGAACTTCTTGATTTCTGGTAAAATCATCCCATAACCCTAGATTGCTTATTATCCTTTGAATCTCATCATCTATTGATATAGCTCTAGGTTCAGAATAAATATCTAAATTAGATTCTATTGCAGCAGTATTCAGCCCATATTTATTTAATAGGGTAGAACACAATTGACCTACTGGGCCAAAGCCCACAATAATTACGTCGAAGTAATCCTCAAGTTGATTTTGCTTAACTCCCATGGATTCACCGATGATTAGGCTTGACTCTTACTTTCAATTTAGTTTCAATTCAAGCGTATAATTGTTAAAAAAAATAACTTATGTCAAAAATTGTTAATTCTTGGAATGAGTGGGATCCTCTAAAACATGTAATAGTGGGAAGAGCAGATGGATGCTGCATACCTCCCGTTGAGCCTGCTATGGCGCCTAAAATACCAGAAGAAAGTGACATGAAAGGTCTTTATGGTCCAAGACCTCCAGAAACAATTGAAAAAGCAAATATTCAACTAGATAATTTTGCATCAATTCTTGAAAAAAGAGGAGTTAAAGTAGACAGACCAACTCCAATTGACTTTAATCAAAAAATAGCTACTCCAGATTGGGAAAGTGGCACAATGTTTGGCTGTCAACCTCCGAGAGACGTAATTCTAACTTTAGGAAATGAAATGTTAGAAGCAACAATGTCATTTAGATCTAGATGGTTCGAATACTTATGTTACCGTCCCTTATTACAAGAATATTTTAATAATGACCCTGAAATGAAATGGGAAACAGCACCTAAACCTAGGTTAACTGAAAAATCTTATAGGAAAGATTACCTTAATGAAAATATTACTCTTGATCAAAGATACGAATGGGTCGCAAATAAAGAATTTGTTACAACAGAAGAGGAACCTCTCTTTGATGCTGCTGATGTGTTAAGGATGGGCAAAGATCTTTTTATTCAGCATGGATTTACTACTAACTTAAAGGGAATTGATTGGATTAAAAGACATTTTCCTAATCACAGAATTCATGTTTTGAATTTCCCTGGCGATCCATTCCCAACTCATATTGATGCAACTTTTACTCCAATAGGACCAGGGTTAATGTTGAATAATCCTGAAAGAAAGCTCCCGAATGAACAAAGAAAAATATTTAATGACAATGATTGGAAGATAATAGAGGCAGCTAATCCTGCCCACAATACGCCACCTCCTTTGTGCTATTCTAGTGTTTGGCTGAGCATGAATGTATTAATGATTGACCCAAAAACTGTCTGTGTTGAGTCTAGTGAAGTTTACCAAATGGATCAATTTGATAAACTTGGTTTTGAAGTAGTTCCTGTTCCATTTAGAGATGCATACCCTTTCGGTGGAGCATTGCATTGTGCAACAACAGATGTATTTAGGGAAGGTGGATGTGAAGATTATTTTCCTAAACAATAAATTTTAAAATATATTGCCTTTTGGTAATATAGTTTTTTGGTGAATATAACAGTTCATAAGTAATCCAAATCCCATCATGACTGCAAGCATTGAACTTCCTCCAAAAGAAACTAAAGGTAAAGGAACACCAACAACAGGAAGTAATCCAGTTACCATTGCGATGTTAACGAAAACATAAATAAAAAAAACTGTACTCACCCCAAGAGATAAATATTTTCCAAAATTGCTACTCGATTGCAGCCCCATTTTTATAGACAAGAAAATTAATCCTAAATAAAGAAAAATTAATAATAATGCTCCCAAAAATCCAAACTCCTCTCCAAATACAGTAAAAATAAAGTCTGTATGCATCTCAGGCAAAAAATTTAAGTGACTTTGGGTACCTTCTTGGTAGCCTTTTCCCAGTATCCCTCCAGAGCCTAAAGCAATTTTTGATTGCATTATATGGTAACCATTTCCAAGAGGGTCTCTTTCAGGGTTGAAAAAGGTAAATACTCTTTCTTTCTGATAATCTTTAAGGTATTGCCATAAAAGAGGAATAGACAAAATAATAATTAGACCACTAGATATAAAATATTTATAATTTAAACCTACTATCCAGAAAATACTTACTCCTCCAATAAAAATAACTACAGCAGTACCTAAGTCAGGTTGTGCAGCAACAATGAATACAGGAACTAAAATAATTACTAAAGGTAAAATAAATTTTTTAATGAATTGAATAAAATTATTTGTGACCTCATTATAAGAATGAAAATACTTTGCTAGAGCTAAAACTAAAGTAAATTTAATAAATTCAGAAGGTTGTAAACTAATTCCAGCAATTTTGATCCATCTTGTAGCTCCATATATTTCAGTACCAACAAAATGAACTATTATTAAAAATATTAGACTTAATAAAAAAATAGGGTATGCAAATATAAAAAAAAATTTAATATCAATTGAACAAATAGTAAAAAAAACAATTAAACCTATCAAGAATCTCTGAATATGTTTAATTGGCCAAGAATTAAAATCTCCATTTGAAACACTATATAAAGATAATACTCCAAATAAAAAAATTATAGTCACAATAAATAAAAAGTAGAAATTTATAGATCTAATTCTAGTTAATATATTAAATTCTGATCCTCTATTTTGAAAATTATACATCTAATAAAGTCTTGCGCTTAATATTCATTTTATTTTTAAAAATATATTCAAATATTTCTTTTGCCAGTGGTGCTGCTGCTGAGGAGCCACTCCCTCCATGTTCAATAATAATTGATAGTGCATAAAGAGGATCATCTACCGGTCCATAACCAATAAAAAGGCCATGATCTCTCTCCTCCCATGGTAAATCTTTATTTTTTATTATTCCTTCCTCTCTCTCCTGCTGTGATATTATTCTTACTTGAGAAGTACCTGTCTTGCCACCCATCTTAAAATCTCCAATAATTCTAGACCTGTAAGATGTGCCTCCAGATAAATTTGTAGCACTATTCAATGACTGTTTAACTATCTCTAAATGACTAGCGTTAGCTATGAGCCTAGAATCATATTTAGTCTGAAGATTATGATCTTTCTGATTAACAATAATTGAAGGTGTCAATTTTTTACCTCCATTTACAATTTGAGCTAATGCAAGACTTAATTGAGCAGATGAAGTAAGAAAGAAACCTTGCCCTATGCCAGCTGATAGAGTTTCACCAACCATCCAAGACTCACCAAGATTCTGTTTTTTCCAAGTTTTATCTGGTACAACACCTTTTTTTTCTTCATAAAAAATATCAAAAACTTCTTTGCCAAGACCGAATCTTTTACAAACTTCAGCAATCTTATTTATACCTATTTCCCTTGCTATTTGATAAAAGTACACATCGCAAGAAACTTTTATAGCCTCGTTCATATCAACATTTCCGTGCCCCTCTTTCTTCCAGCAATGAAAGACTTTAACTCCTGACTCTAAACTTGTATCTGCAATTTCATGTTTACCATTACAATAAAGATGAGTTTTAGGATTTATTCCACTCTCAAGAGCAGCAATAGCTACCAAAGGTTTAATGGTTGAACCAGGGGGATAGTTATTGGAGATAGCTTTATTAATTAATGGTTTAAATTTATCAGTAGTTAATTCTGACCACTTTTTATTATCTAAACCAGTGCTAAATAAGTTTGGATCATAAGAGGGTGAAGAGACTAAAGCTAAATATTCTCCTGTTTTAACATTTGTTACTGATATTGAACCACTTACTCCCTTTAATTGCTTATAACATAATTCTTGAAGCTCTGAGTCAATTGTCAGCTGAATATTCTCACCTTTTTTGCTTTCTATTCTTTTTATTTCTCTTATTTCTCTGCCAACTGCATTAATTTCAATACTCTTATTGCCTAGAACTCCTCTTAGAGATTCATCAAATGATCTTTCAATACCTATTTTGCCTGATTTTGCATTATTAAGTTTTGCAAAAGGATTTTGATAAACTTCTTTTTCCTCAATTGATGATACGTAACCTACAAGGTGAGCATGAGATTCAGACTTTGGATAATATCTTCTAAAACCTACAACCGGGTAAATACCTTTTAACTTATGAATATTAGAATTTAACTGCGCAAATTCTTCCCATGCTAAGTTATCAATTAATTTTATTGGAACAAATTTCTTTGATTTTTTTATTTTTTTTATAGTTTCAGGAACATTTAGTTTGGCATTTGGTAAAATAAAATTAAATGCTTTGAGAGCATCATTGATATTTATTGTTTCTTCCATGATGATTGCTGCCTGATAGTCTTCTTTATTTGCAGCAATCGACCTTCCAGAAATATCGTAAATAAATCCTCTCTCAGGTTCTAAAAGTCTATGAGTTATCCTATTATCATCAGAAAGAGATGCGTAATTATCATTTTCAATAATTTGCAAATATGCCAATCTTGATGCAAGAATTGCAAAAACTGAACCTTTTCCAATAGTAAGTAAAGCAGCTCTCCGGTTAATTAAATGATCGGAGTCATACTTTTGAAAAATAAAATCTTTATTCTTTTGATACATATAATTTAAGATTATTTTTTAGTAAATAATTTAATGGAAAATAAAATATTAATGCAATTAATAAAGGTAATAAATTTAAAGGAGTAAAAATATTTGTACTAAATTGATAATAAACAGCTAGATATTCAAAAATGAAAACAAAAATAAGGCTGATAAATAATATAAAGAATCTAACTATGTCTAAAAAAAATATTCCATAAAAATTGCTTAGTTGGTTCATCAATAAGAATAAAAGAAATAAAGTGCTTGAATAACCGATTGGATAACTAATAATTAGGTCAGAATAAATACCCCAGAAAAATATATATAATGGATACTTCCAATTCATTCTACTGCCCTTAGACAAAAAAATAATTACACAGGTTAATAGTGTAAAATCAAAGATAGAATTTGAGCTGAAAAGATTTAAAGATATTGATATAAAAATAATTACATTAATAATGAAATCATTATAAAAAAAATTATTTTTTTTATCTCTATCAAAAATCATTACTAATATTATTACTAAAATTAATCAGTCTAACATGAGTCAGTGAGTTAACATCTTCAAACAACTCCACTTCAATATAGCCTTCTCCCTTCTTGGCAATCTGCCCTACAAAGATATATGGCGGGAAAATACCACCTTTTCCTGATGTAGTAACGAGGTCTCCGATTCTGACTTGTCCAGATTCTTTAATAAATTCTATCCTGGGATTCTTTTTATTTTGACCAATTAGTATCCCTTGAAAACTTTTTTCAGATACGGACACTGGAATTCGACTGCTTACATCTGTCACCAACATACCTCTAGAGATATTATCATCAACTTCTGTTACCCTACCCAGCAGACCACTGGGACCTGTTATTGGCATATTCTCAAACACTCCATTATTTGCACCAATATTAATTAGCATAGAACTAAAATATTTATCTGAAAGGTCTGCCAAAACTCTAGAAGTGATAAAATTATATTCTTGGTCTTTATTAAGATTCAATAATTGCTCATACTCAGCTATTTTTAATTTTAAAGAAACTAATTCTTGGAAACTTTCTGACTCAAGTATTCTTTCTTTTTTATATTGCTGAACATCATCATACAAATTTTTTATTTCATCTATTCGTAAGATACTATTTTCTATTAATTTGATAGGAGATGTAACAATTGAGGATATGAAATAAACAATACCTATAGAAGAGGATCTGAATGATTTTATTGTCTCAGTCTTTTCCACTTGAGTAAAAATCAACAAAGAAGAAATTGAAATTAATAATACGGTAAATATTATTTTTCTCAATTGAGAACCTAGAAAACTCTGAAAAAATTGATTTTTAAAAGTTCTCACTTCCTCTAACTAATACTTCTAATAAGCAGAGCTTAATATTGGTTCAAATGAACTCTCAGATTCAAGGGCCTTACCACTTCCCAAGGCAACACATGATAGTGCTTCATCTGCAATTGTTACTGGAAGACCGGTTGCTTCTCTAATTGCTTCATCCATGCACTCTAGAAGAGCTCCTCCTCCAGTTAAAACAACACCCAT
>MDTA01102121.1_pt1 | contig 13153 bp, 10 predicted proteins | sample 811151 | NCBI WGS metagenome assembly MDTA01 (sample SAMN05326648, study PRJNA326480) | marine metagenome | isolation source: seawater | place: Indian Ocean: South | collected 2010 | reverse complement strand
CACTTTATTAAAAACGAATTCAGAATTTATTAATTTACTTGAACTAGATGTTTTAGCTGATGTAAATATCAATTTCCCGCCATATTTTTCTACAAGCTTCTTTTCTAAAAAAATTTTTTTTGTTCTATCTTTATTTAAATTTTTATAATCTGGACCTTTACAATATAAATTTGGTTTAATTTTTTTTATTATATCCTTTGCACTTAAAGATTTACTTTCAACGATATAGTCAATACTTTTTAATTGAGATAAAGAATAAATTCTATCTGACAGTTTAAAATAAGGCCTATCTGAACCTTTTTTCACAAATCGATCTGAAGTCAATGAGACAACCAAAATATCAGATTTATTTTTTACCTCCTCAAAATGTCTTAAATGTCCATGATGGAGTAAATCAAAAACGCCATGGCTCAGTGCAACAGTTCTTTTTTTTGATCTGATAATTTTACTTAGTTTTTCAGGAGTTATAAATTTATTCATACTAAGTTATTTCAAAAATATACATTTTATTTACTTAAAAAATAGTTCGTAAAAGCTTATTTAACATTAAGTAGATTTATTTTTTTTAAATGTAATAGAAATATATATAAATAAATATATATTTACATAAAAAAATTAGATTTATCAAAAAATATTTTAAAGATGGAATTAGATAATTTTATTAAAAAACATAAAACAAAATTTATATCTATTTTAAAAGAAATTGAGAAAAAAGGTATTTTGAAATTATTTAATCAAATTAATGTCGTAAAAAAAAAAAAGAGCAAAGTAATGATTTTTGGTAATGGAGCTGGAGCTTCTATAGCAAGTCATTTTGCTAATGACTTAACAAATGCATCTAGAATAAAAGCGATGTCATATGATAATACCGCTCAAATAACATGTTTAAGTAATGATTATCAATTTAAACATTGGATAAAAAAAACAATAGAGTTTTACGCAAATAAAAATGATTTAGTAATTTTACTGAGCGCGTCTGGGAATTCGCAAAATATGATAAATGCCGCAAGATTTTGTAAAACTAAAAAAATAAATTATTTTTCAATTACTGGATTCAAAAAAAATAATAAATTAAATAAAAATAGTACTAATAAAATATGGATCAATTCTATGGTCTATAATTTTGTTGAAATGGGGCAATTATTTATTTTATTAACAGTGGTAGATTTTTTTTCTAAAAATAGAAAAAAATAATAATGATAATTTCAAATTCAAAAAAGTTCATTTTTATTAAACCCAGAAAATGTGCATCAACATCTATAGAAAGAGTACTTTTAAAAACTCTTTCAAAAAATGATATAACAACTGATGAAAGTAATCCAAATTTTGGAAAAAAAAAATTTTTATGGAATAAATTATATCATAATTTTAAACAGCCGATTAAAAAATATTTTTTTAAAAAAAAAAAAGTATATAAAAAATTAAAAGTTTATGATTTTGAATACAAAGTTAATCCGCATGTCTCTATAAATGATTTGTATAAAATAATACCAAAAAATAAATTTAATGATTACTTAAAAATTTCAATTATAAGAAATCCTTTTGAAATGTTTCTTTCAGCTGCAAATCAAAAATATTCATCCTTCAATATTAGTCTGAATGAAAAAGTAAAAAAATTCTCTCAAGATTTCTTTAGAATAAACCAGGTGTATTTAATTAATGGTAGGCCTTTCATAGATTTCCTTATAAGGTATGAAAATATAGAATACGATTTTAATTCGTTAGTCAAAAGACTTAACCTTAATCCTGATTTGAATTCGTTACTAAAAAAAACAAAGATAAATGACCCTAAAGATATAGGTAATAACAATTTTAAACTTCATACTCTTGATGAATATAATGATCAGTCAATTGAATATATTAAAAGCTTTTCCAATTATTTTAATATTATCTATAAACATTTTGGTTATTCAAATTTTTACAAGGAAGAGTATCAAAAAATAGAAAACTTAGTTAAAAAGAAAAATTTACATTAAGATGTATAAAGATTTCAAAAAAATTTTTTATATTTTAAAGACTTGTGATTTAAATCAAGTTTTTTTCTTGGTATTTTTTATTGCCTTGACCGTCATTTTTGAAGTTGTTGGTATAGGAATATTAATACCTTTGGTATCAATTATTGTGGATAATAACTTTTATAAAGATGTAAATGCTTTTTTAATTAATGAAGATATTTCAAGTTTATCGTTTATATTAGAATTAAGTAAAATTGAATTTTTAAATTTTTTAATTTTTACTGCCTTGATTTTTTTTCTTATAAAGTCCATCGTGGTAATTTCTTTTGTTTATTATTTGAATACATTAAAAGTTCTTTATGAACAAAAAATTTCTGAAAAGATAATAAATTGTATCTCGGCTTCAAATGATTTGTATTTTTTGAAAACACCTGCAGCTTCTTTTATTCAAATGATGTCTTTAAAAGTACAAAATGTTTCGACAGCAATTATTAATGTTTCATCATTACTTGCAGAGTTATTGATTTTTTTTAGTTTAATTATTTTTTTGATAGTTCAATATTCAAGCAATATAACACTGATGTTCATATCATTTATATTAATATTCCTGGCTTTGTATTATCTTATGAAAAATAAACTAGTTAAATGGAGCTATAAAAAAGGTTTAGCGGGAAACGAAAAACAAAAATTTCTTATAGATATTTTTCAAGGTATTAAAGAATTAATTATATATTCAGGATTTAAAGGTTTTATTAACGATTATTTAATTCAAAATAAAGTTTTTTTAAATGCACAAAAAAAACTAAATATTTTAAACATGCTACCAAGAATTGTGTTAGAGCTTTCATTGGTATTATTTGTTTTAGCCTCAATTTTCATTTTTTTAAAAAATAACGAAGATATTACTGTGTTAAGTTTGAATTTAGGAATTTTACTAATAGTCTTTTTGAGATTATTTCCATCAATAAACAGAATAGTTTATAATTTTAATCAATTTAAATTTGCATCTGAAGCAGTAAATTTAGTATATGACACTTTTATCAAATCTAATATTTCTAAAGAGAGTTTTGAAAAACTTAATTTTAAAAATAGAATTCTTATTAAGAATGTAAATTTTAGATATAATGATAAAATAATTTTAGAAAAAATAAATTTAACTTTAAATAAAAATTCTAAAATTGTTTTAACTGGAGATATAGGGTCAGGCAAAAGCACAGTTTTAGAATTGATAATTGGTTTTATTGAGCCAACTTCTGGCCAGATTTATTTTGATAACTATTCCTATGATTACAACAACACCAGGTCAATTTTAAATTGTTTTAGCTATGTGCCTCAAAAATCATTTTTATTTAATTCTTCAATTAGACAAAACATAACTCTCAAACAAGATAATGAAAATATTGACGAAAAAAAATTAAGTCAAGTACTCAAGTTTTGTAACTTAGAAGAATTTGTAAAACAAAAAGAAAAAAATATATTTTTTGAGTGTGGTGAATTTGGAAACAGATTATCAGGCGGGCAAAAGCAAAAAATAGGAATTGCCAGAGCATTGTATTTAGATAAGGATATAATAGTGATAGATGAGGCAACAAATGCGATGGATGATAAAAATGAAGAAGACATTTTAAACAATTTAACAAATTTAAAAGATAAAACTTTAATATGTGTAAGCCATAATCAAAATAAACTTCATTTTTTTGATGAAGTTTATAAGATAGAAGATAGAAAGTTGGTAAGACTAAATATTAATTAGCCATGTTTTTAAAATTACTAATTAGCCATAATTGATAAGAAAATCTAATTAATTTTACCTTGTAGTAGTATTGTTTAATGCTATAAGTTTTAAAAAATTTGAACATGAATAATAAAAAACCACACAGGAATTTAAAATTAATTAAAAATGAAACTAAGCTCATTTTAGACGAACATAAAAGTCTTGAGTCGGAACTAAATTATTTATCAGATATGCAAAAAGTAAATGATCAAGACAAAGAACAATTAGCTTTTGCAAATAACTACTCAGAAGAAAATGATGATGAGTTAAATGGTCTATATGCACACTATAATATTGTAAAAAAAAATCTTAATACACAATATAGAAATTTACCAGAGTATAAGAATTATAGAACTTTATGGAGAGATACAGCTGTCAAACATATAAAAACTGAATTTCCACTTCATTTAGATATAGAAGTAACTTCTTACTGTAATTTAGCTTGTCCAATGTGTCCTAGAACGCACCGAGTACAATTGGGACAGTGGGAAAATAGAATGATGAAACTAGATACATTCAAAAAAATAATTGATGAGGGAACTAAAAAAGGGTTGAAAGCAATTAATCTAAATAATTTTGGTGAGTCATTTTATAATAAAAATCTTGTTAAAATGATTGAATACGCAAAATCAAAAGGTGTGCTTGACATAATGCTTCATACTAATGGAACTGTGATGACAGAAAAGTTAGCTGAACAAATAATAAATTCAGGATTAGATAGAATAATATTTTCATTGGACTCAATTACAAAGGAAATTTATGAAAAGATAAGAATTAATGCAAAGTTCGAAGATACTGTAGAGAAGGTAAAAACTTTTTACAGAGCTAGACAAAAATTAAATGCTTATAAACCAGTCATTAGAATTAGCATGGTTAGAATGAAAGAAAATGATCACGAAGCAAAAAACTTTGAGAGTTTCTGGGGTGCATATGCTGATGAAATAACATACACAGATTATAGAAACCAAGATGGTCTAGATAAAGTTGACAGATATACTAAAACTAAAAAAGAAAATAAATCATATGCATGTCCAGCTCTTTGGCAAAGAATGACAATTAATGCTACAGGTGAAGTTACAGCATGTTGTAGAGATGCTGGTAAAAGGTTAACATTAGGTAAGCTTGATGAAAACAAAAACTCCTCATTGACAGATATTTGGAATGGACAAAAATTAAAAGACTCTAGAGTTCTACATGAGAACAAGAAAGCTTATTTAATAGACGCGTGTAATGGATGTGACCATATAAGAGGAATGATAAAACCAAATAACTAAAAAAAAATTCTTTTTGAAAATAAGTTATTCGATAAAAAATTTCTTAAAGACTATAATAGGAAGTGTAGCATTATTACCTTTTTCTATTTTTAATCTTTTGAAAAATATAAATAAAATACAAAAAAGTGAAGTAATCATTTTACACTTTGGTGATGGATACGGAGATCATTTCACTCACCATGATATAATGAGGTATTATTTTAAAGCTAAAAAAACTTTATATATTCATTTTTTTGAGACTGAACGTCATAATGTTGAGCTATCCAATATTTTTACAGATAATAGTTTTTATTTCAAAAACAATTTCAAAATATCATTATTTAAAAAAGTCTTAACTTTTGGAGAATTCGAAAGATCAATATTTAAACCTTTAAATTGTCTACTATTTTTCTTAATAAAAATATTTAAGAAAAAAAAAACCAAAATATACTTTTACCCTTATTTATACAACAAAATAAATTTTACATATAAAAAATTTAAAATTTCAACAAATCTTTATAACCCTGAAATCCCAAATTTAAAAAAAGATTGGTTAATATATTATTATAGAATTGTTGAAAAATATAAAAAAAACTATGGCTACAAACTTAGATCACCCTTAACTAAATATAACGAAATAAAAACGGAGTCAAAAATATGTTGTATGTATTTAAGGGGAAAAAAATTCAATAGTCAGAATTTTTCTTCAACAAGATCGGGATCTTCAAATATAGATACATATCTACCAACCATTAATTTTCTATTAGAAAGTGGCTACAATATTTTTTTACTTGGTGATAGATTCTTTCAAATTCAAAATATAAAAAATAAACCTAAATTTATTAATATTAATTTAATTAAAAAAAAAAAACTTAAAGATAAAGTTGAAATATTTGCTTTATTAAACTCGGACTTGTTCATATCTGAAAACGGAGGGTTGTCCTATTTTGGGTTATATTCAAAGAAGATGTTATTGATAAATTATTTTCCCTCAAATTACCCTTTTCCAGCAACAAAACTTGTTAAAAAAATTTATGATAAAAGTAATGATAAGTTTATAAATCTAGAAAATATGAGTAACTTCGAACAATTTGAAATTTTGAAAAGAGATGAAAACATGGAATTGAAAAATAATACTTCTAGCGAGATTCTTAATTTTGTTAAAAAAAATATATAGGCCTTTAAAATGTGTGGGATTTTAGGATACTTGAAATTTAATGATAAAATTGACACCTCTGGTATAGGTAAATTAATTCTATCCATTAAACATCGAGGCCCAGACCATCAGGGGTACTGGATTTCTAATGATGAAAAAAAATTATTAATCAATACAAGACTCTCTATTTTAGATACCTCAAAAAAAGGAAATCAACCTTTTTTTTCAAAAGATAGGAGATTTATAATTGTTTATAATGGAGAAATTTATAATTTTAAAGAACTGAAAAATTTTTTAAAAGAATTTAATTTTCAAAGTGAAACAGATACAGAGGTAATATTATATTTATATGTAAAATTTAGAGAAAAGTGTCTCAACTACTTAGAGGGCATGTTTTCATTTGCAATTTATGATACACTTAAAGATGAATTGTTTTGTGCAAGAGATCAATTTGGAATAAAACCCTTTTATTATGCTTATAGAAAAAATGAATTTTTCTTTAGTTCAGAGTTAAGATCCTTCTTTGTTAATGGGGGATTTAAAAAGATACCTAATTTAACATCAATAAAGAGATATTTAACTTCAGAGTATTATGAACATTTAGAAGAGACTTTTTATGAGGGAATTTTCAAATTAAAACCAGGACATTTCCTTAAAATTAAAAATAATAAAATAATAGAAAATCAATTTTGGAATTTCAGAGATGAGTTAAAAAAAAAAATAATACCTAAAAATTTAGCTGACAAAGAAAAATATTTTTATAATCTTACAAATAATTCTGTTTCAAAAAGTTTTATAAGCGATGTGCCAATTACAATTGCTTCTAGTGGTGGGCTAGATTCGTCTATAATTCATTATATCGCTAAAAAAAAATTAAAGAAAATAGACTCAATCTCATTTGATTTCATGGAAAAAAAATTTTCAGAAAAAAAATTTGTTGAAAAAATAAGCAAAAAGACAAATTCAAAAACATCCTATTTTACCACCAGCCCAAATATTTTTATAAAAAATATTGAAAGTTCAATTAATAAACTAGAAGAACCTTTTGCTGGTCTTCCTATAATTTCTTATCTGCTTCTAATTAATAAAAAAGCTAAAAATAAAGTTGTAATAGATGGATCTGGTCTTGATGAAATTCATTGTGGGTATGACAAGTATTTCAATTTAAAGAAAAAAATGGATTTGACAATTTCACAAGATAAAACAAAAAGTGTACATTCAAACTATTTAGGCAAAAGTTTAGATAATCTAGATTTTAGTGAGAAATTTAATTCCGTATTTGATAATCATATTTATGATTCGATGTACAAAGACTTATTTTATGTAAAGCTACCTAGAGCTTTAAGATTTAGAGATAAACTTGGAATGGCTAGCAGCAGAGAGATAAGACCCTCTTTTTTAAATACCGATCTTGTACTATCTTTTTTCAAACTAAAAATTTCTGATCATTATAAAAAAAAATTAGGAAAAAATTTGTTAAGAAAAATTTATGAAAAGAAAATTGGAAAAGAGATTTCCTACTCAAAAAAAAGGAATATACAAACTCCACAAACACAATGGTTCCGAAACGAGCTAAGACCATGGGTAGATGATTTTGTAAAAGATTTATCTATTTATGAAAGAGGGTGGATTGACAAAGGTATGTTAAATCTAAATTTAGATCTATTTTATAAAAAAAAATTAAATAACTCCTTTTTTATTTGGCAAATGATAAATTTAGAATATTGGAGCAGAGGTTTAGACTAAAGTTTAGAAAGAAGTTGCGCTACTTTATAATCATCATAAGAATTTATATCTACATTAAATTTTGGATTTGAATAAGTAATACATGTTACTTTGTTTCCTATTCTTTCACCCAATCTAATAAATTTTGACCTCGTTGCTAGTGCTAATCCAGTGTCTTCTCTTAAAATTCCCCTTTTTTTTTGTCTTGGTTTATATCTTTCTTGAAATTTTGATATTCTTACTAATTTATTTTTATTATAAGTCCAAAAATTTTTCTTTTGTTCATATGCTGCAAAACAAGTGTCATAATTTTTACTATACAAAATTTTTTTTATACAATCATCCAAAATATTCTTTGGTCTAAAAGGTTCAGTTACTTGAACATATGAGACAATTTTAGTTTTGCCAAATTTTTTTTCAAAAATTTCAAGTGCATGTTTTAAAGCAACTTCGCTTGATGCATGATCAGACGAAATCTTTTTAGGTCTTGGATAAATTACAAAACAATAATTTTTAGCTTGTTTAAAAATATTTTTATCATCAGTGCTAACAACAATATGCGTTATTAATTTTGATTTTCTTACATAATTAAGTGTATTTTTAAATAATGTTTTACCTCTTAATTTAATATTATTTTTATTTTTTATTCCTTTTGATCCTTTTCTGCATAATATAATACAGGGTATATTCATTAAAAATCTATATTAGATGAGTTGTTAGAGAACAATATTCCCCTTCTTAAATAATCAGGATCGAAAACAATACCTTGAGACCATTTAAGGAGATAAATAGTAGCTTTATTATCAGTTTTATCTAAACTTGTACTTTTTATAACTCCACTATCTTTAAATTTTATAATAAAATTTTCCTTTATATCTTCGGCCAATGATAAACATTCGTAATTATTATAAATTGTTTTCTTAATTAATCTTTCTAATCTTCTGAAATCTATTTTTGCATCTAAGTTAAAGTAAACATTATAGTTAATATCTTTCCATATCTTAAACATTTTTTTATAAATATTTTTTAAATCTAAATTTAAAGTTTCTTTTGACTTATAGTAAATTATTTTTTTACTATCTTTAAATTTTAAATTTGAAATTATTAATATTTTCTTAAAATTATACTTCTTAAAAAGGTTATTTTTGATAAACCAATGAATCCTTTTTTTAAGTTTTTTTTTATTGTTTAATCTCCTTGCATTTATTATCAGGCAAAAATTATTATACTTAATATTTAAAAAATTACACTTGGACCAAATTTTTTGATATTTTTTCTCAACAATTTTATAAGTACTTTCAGATCTCTTTGATCTTGTCTCATGCTGATGAATTCCATGAATATGAAAAACTTTTGATTTACCAGTATATGCAACTTTATAACCTTTTTTAGAAATTTTTTTAGCCCATATACTATCCTCTATATTTGTTATTTTATCATCAAACTTATTCTTTTTTAAAATTGAAGATCTATAAAAAGAATTAGCATTATTAAAATATGGATCTTTTTCGTATATAACTTTTTGATCTTTAAATATTATATCAAGATCTATTAAATTTTGATATGTAGTTCCTGGCAATGGCACTTGTTTTCCATAAGCTGCAACCACATTTGAATGAATTTTAAAGAAGTCTATATAATCACTTAACCACTTATTATCAACTGGAATACAATGAGATGATAAGATTGATATAAACTCACCACTACATTTATTAATAGCTTTATTTAAGGAATTACCTGGCAAGTATTTTTTGATATTAATAATTTTTGTGACTTTAAAGCTTTTTAAAATATCTTTTGTATTGTCATCACTATTATTATTGCAAAATATGATCTCAAAGTTTTTATAGGTTTGTCTACTTAATTCTTTTAAAAGTATTTTTAACCATCGAGACTCATTTTTACCTCTTATAATTATAGATATTAATTTATCTTTTGATTTTTTGACCATCTTCCTCTATAATTTTTAAAAATATCTTTTTCGCAGTTTTGTAAACTTATTCCTTTTTTAACTTCAAATTCTTCACATAAACTTTTAAATAAATAAATTTCTTTAAATTGTTTTTCATTTAAAGCAAATTTATTATCTCTACCCGGCAACTTTTTATTAATAGTGAAATGTTTTTCAATAAGACATGCTCCTTTTGATATGGCATATATTGCATCTTCTATCCCGTTGTAATGTCCAGAGTATCCAACTTTTCCTAATTCTTTTTTAAGATAATCAAATTTGTTAAAATTACAATTTTTTGCTTCTAAAGGATAACTACTCACACAATGTAAAATTATAGTTTTTTTTAAAAACTTTTTTTTTGATTTTATAAGTTTTACTAAATTTTTAAGCTCATTAGTTTTGAGACAGCCAGCAGATATAATAATTTTTTTGAAATTTTTTAATGCAAATTCTATCATTTGAATATTATAAGCCTCGTGTGATGGAATTTTTACCCATTGATCTTTTGTCTCTTTCAAAATTTTTAAACCCTCTATATTAAAAGCTGAAGAGAAACATCTAATTGATTTTTTTTTCGCAAAATCTTTTAAAATTTTATATTTTTTTTTGTTCAAAAACGATTTTTCGTATATTTCTCTTCTTCCATCTGTATCCCAACTACCTGATTTGAGATTTTTTGGATCCCATATTTGAAATTTCACAAAATCAGCGCCTGACTTTTTAGCAGCTAAAATCATTTTTTTTGCTAATTCTAAGTTTCCAATAAAATTCCATCCAATTTCTGCCACCAAAATAGTCATAAATTTTTCTTAAGTTAATTTAAAGATTTAATGTAGTTACTATAATATTTTATGAAACAAAAAACAATTTTTATAGGAGGAGGCTTTAGAGAACATCAAATTTTATACATGATACCTATAATTGATGGAATTTGCTCGAGAAATAAGATTAAAAAAATTATTTTTGAAAAAAATTTTTCTAATAAACTCAAAAATGTAAATTATATCGCTAAATTTTTATTAAAATATAAAGTTGAATTTCTGCAAAATCTTATATCTAAAGAAAATAAATTTGAAAAATATTTTGATTTCATCATAAACTTTACAATAACTTTTTTAAAAAGTTTTAATATTTCAGAAAAAACATTATTAAATAAAAAATTATATTGGTTAAATTTACAATTTATTCATTCAATTTGGGATACATGTATTATAAATAATAAAATTTATCTTAATAAGATTGAAATTTTATCTCGTATAAAATCGTCCTTCTTTATTTCAAAAAAAATTTTTCTAGCAGAATTTCTTGTAAAAAAAAAAATAAGCCATGCTATATTACAACATACCGTTTACACAGATAGAATTCTATTTGCTATTTTGAGAGATAAAAAGGTAAAGTTATTTATTCAAGCAAAACATATTATTACCACTCAAAAAAGAAACAAAGATCATGGATTTAAGTATTTAGATAAAAAGATCTACAATGAAAGTTTTAAATTTATAAAAAAAAAAGTAATTGATAAATACTGGAAAGATTTTATTGACGGCAAAGCAAAATATTTTGAAGCTCGTGTAGCCAGTAAAATAAAAAATTTAACGAAGACTTCACCTAAAAAAAAAGAAAATGTCGTTATGCTTCATATATTTAAAGATTCACCTTACGAAAATATTGATAGAGAGAGAATTTTTTCTGATTATTATAATTGGGTTTTTGAGACTTTAAAAATTTTAAAATTTTCTAAAGAAAGATGGATTATAAGAGCGCACCCTTCTTCGAAAAGATGGGGTGAAAATCAAAAAAAAATTATTATACAATTATTTAAAAAAGTATTTGGAAACCATCATCCTAAAAACATTAAGTTCGAGGAAAACTTAAGATCTAACATAGATCAATACAAAAATACAAAAAGATTGGTAACTTTTTCAGGAAATTCACATTTAGAGGCTGCTTGTTTTGGTATAAAACCAATTATAATTTCAAACACAACATTATGTGATTTTGGTAAAAAATTTTATTTTAAACCAAAAAGAATAGAGCATTATCAAAATCTTCTTTTAAATGGGGAAGAGAAAAAATTTAGAATAAATACTAAAGATATTCTTCAAAGTAAAAGAATAATATATTTGATTCACGGAGTTATAAATTTTTCGAATGATGTAAAATCTTATCACTTATTTAGAGGTGATCCTAAGTCATTATTTTCTTTAATGTTTAAAGAGACAGAAAAAGCTACAAATAGAAATTATAAATTTTTAAATGATTTGGGTCATAGTTTAGGCTATAAAATTAATCAAAGTTTAAATAAAAAGAATTTTAAATTATTTATAAAAAAGAAATAAAAAAATTATATAATAATTAAATGATCAGCTTATTAAAAAATCTAAAAAAAACTAATTTATATTACTTTTTTCTCAAATTTCTTTTTATACCAATTTACACTTTTTTTTTGGAATACATTTTAAATATTAAAAGTAAGATATTAAGCTTTTTTTTTAACCTCAAGACTTATAATGAAGAATTTATAAATCTTGAAAACAATTCAAAAAAATTAATTAGAAACAATAATGAATTTATAAATATTTCAAAAATCATTTCACAAAATTTAAATGAAGATTTAATTCAAAAAAAAATTATCTATATAAAAAGTGAAGAGTACAAAAAAAAACTATTGCTGAATAATCAAGCAATGGCAATAAATCCATTTGTTTTTAATTTATTTAATGATTTAAATGAAAATGTTAAAAAACAAATAATTGAATTTGCAACCTCAAATTATATGGTAAAAACTGCAAATAATTATTTAGGAGTATATCCACTTTTAGCAAGAATTTACGTTAATCTTAATATTCCAACAAATAGCGAGGCGAGATCAAGTCAGTTATGGCATCGGGATGATTTCGGATATAAAAATTTAGATTTATTTTTAGCAATTAATTCAATTGATGAAAATAATGGACCTTTATTTGTTTTAAAAAAAAAAGATCCAGTAAATATTTTTTATAGAGTTAAAAATGAGATAAATTCAAATTTAAAAGGTGAAAGAGGAAAAATTTTGGATAAAGACTTTAATTATTTAAATTCAGATGATGGTGAAATAATAAAGTTAATTGGAGATCAAGGTACAGGACTTCTAATTGATAGTATAAGAAATTATCATAAAGGTGGACATTGTAAATTAGACTATAGAATTACATTAAGAATAAACTACATGACCTCAGATTCTACTTTTCCTATTGAAAAAATGTATAAGGAAAGAGAATATTGGTTTAACTTATTAGATAATAGTAAAAAAAATTTTTTTGTAAAAAAATTATTTAAAAAAAGAAATTTTTTAAT
>MDTA01012523.1_pt1 | contig 13164 bp, 13 predicted proteins | sample 811151 | NCBI WGS metagenome assembly MDTA01 (sample SAMN05326648, study PRJNA326480) | marine metagenome | isolation source: seawater | place: Indian Ocean: South | collected 2010 | reverse complement strand
GTTCGTTTCGTTCTATTCCGTTCTATCTATCTTGACTCTTATTTTCTCAAATTCAATTTCGACAGCACATTCTTGTAAGAATCCATCTTATTTCTTTTAAGATAGTCTAACAATTTTTTTCTTTTGTTTACAGCTTTAAGTAATCCAACAGAGGAGTGCTTATCTTTTTTAAACTTTTTAATATGTTTTGATAAAACCTCTATTTTCTCTGTTAGTAAAGCAATCTGAATTTCAGATGACCCTGTATCTTTATCATGCATTGCCAAATCTTTTGATCTTTTAGTCATATTTTTTTTCCTACTTATTTGTTTGTTTAATTAAATTTTCAATTTTTTCCGCATATTCAAAAGACTCGTCTTTTTTAAAAAGAATTTTTGGTAAAAATTTTATCATCACTTTTTGCGATAATATTTTTCTTATAAAAAATGCATTTTTTTTAAGTTTTTCTATTACTTCATCAGCATTTTTTCCCCCTAAAGGTAAGACATAAGCTTTAGCAATTTTTAAATCTTGACTCATTCTAACTTCTGTAACAGTTATTGATTTAGTCTCAATCTCTGGAACTTTTGCCTCATTTTTTATAAAAATCATACTTAAAGATTGTTTTATCATTTCTCCAACTCGTAGTTGCCTTTGTGAAACTGGTTTTCCTATTCTATCTGCCATGTTAAATTGTTCTCTCTTTTGTAGTAACATTAAATGCCTCTAATGTATCGTTTTTCTGAAAATCCATATAGTCTTTTAATGTAATTCCACATTCTTGACCATTATTTACCTGTTTAACTTGATTTTTTTCTCTAAAAATTGATCCAATTTTGCCAGTAAATATTATATTCCCATCTCTTATCAATCTAACATTTGAAGAGCTTAGTATTTCGCCATCTGTTACTTTTGAGCCTGCAACTTTACCTGCGCCTGAAACTTTAAAAATTTCTAGGATTTTTGCCGAACCAGTAATTTGTTCTTCTATATCTGGAGTTAATAATCCTGACATTCTTTTTTTAATATAATCTAAAACCTCATAAATTATGTTGAATGAAGAAATTTGTATTTTTTCTTTTTCAGCAAGATTTTTGGCTTCTTTGCTTGGTTTTACATTAAATGCAATCAACAAAGCATCTGAAGCTTTTGCTAGTGTAACATCAGTTTCTGTTACCATTCCAATATCAGATAAAATTATTTTTGTTTTAACCTCATCATTTTTTATTTGACTTATTGCATTTTTAATTGCCTCAGAAGATCCATGTACATCAGATTTAATAATTAAATTTATTTCCTCCGTAGATTTATTTGAAAATGCGGACTCTTGAGTCACGAATGATAAAGGATTTTTACCCTCTTTACTTTCCTCAGCTCTATTTTCACTTAATGATTTCGCCTCTTTCTCGCTATCTAAGACTATAAAATCATCTCCGGCTTTTGCAGCTCCATTTATTCCAAGAATTTCAACTGGCATTGACGGATCTGCTTTATCTACATTCATACCTTTATCATTAATAATAGCTCTTACTTTCCCCCATCTTAAACCACTTACAAAAAAATCTCCTTTTTTAAGTGTACCTGATGTTACGATTATTGAAGCGACAGGTCCCCTGCCTGTATCAATTTTTGACTCTAAAACTATTCCTGTTGCTTTTGATTCAAAATCTGTTTTTAAATCTAAAATTTCAGCTTGTAAAATAATCGACTCAACTAATTTATCTAAGTTAAGTTTTGTTTTTGTAGAAATTTCTACCATCAAAGTTTCACCAGAAAGATCTTCTGCAATTAATTCATGCTCTAAAAGTTGATTTTTAATTTTTTGAGGATCAGCTTCAGGTAAATCACACTTGTTGATTGCAACTACAATTGGAACATTAGCTGCTTTCGCATGTTTAATTGACTCGATTGTTTGAGGTTTTACACCATCATCAGCTGCAACAACTAAAACTACTACATCTGTTAATTTTGAACCTCTTGCTCTCATTTCTGTAAAAGCCGCATGACCTGGGGTATCAATAAATGTTAATTTATTTGATTGACTCTCTATTTGATAAGCACCTATATGTTGGGTAATTCCTCCAAATTCACCTGACACAACATTTGTGCTTCTAAGAACATCCAATACAGATGTTTTTCCATGATCTACATGTCCCATTACTGTTACTATAGGAGGTCTATTTTTTAGGTTTTCTGATCTTGATTCTTTAATTTTTTTTATAATCTCTTCAGCTTTTTCTTCTCTTATTGGATTATGCCCAAATTCTTTTACTAAAAACTCAGCAGTATCAGCCGCTAAAGATTGATTTATTGTAACTGAGACCCCCATACCAAATAAATATTTAATTACATTACTAGATTGCTCTGCCATTCTATTTGCTAACTCTCTTACAGTAATTGCCTCAGGAATATTAATATCTCGTTTAATATTCTTTAAATTCTCTTTATCATCATCTTTTTTTTCTGCATTTTTGAGCTCTTTTTGTCTTGCTCTTTTAATTGAAGCTAAGCTTCTTTCTCTGTATTCAATTTCATCACTCAAAGCTCTTGAAACTGTTAATTTAAGTTCTCTTTTTTTTGGTTCTGATTTTGTTTTTTTATCTTTATTTTCATCATCACCTCTTAATCTTTTGGTTGCTCTTTGTTCTGCAAGCTTTCTTCTCTCAAAATCACTAGTAGATGCTGGTGTTTTAGAGGCAAAATTTGATTTAGATAGAACATTTTTTTTTATTCCTAAATAAGAAGATTTGTTTACAATATTTTTTGTATAATTAGACTTATTCAAATTTTTTTGGGGTTTTTTATCGATGATAACGGTATTTTTTCCTAAGTTTTTTGAGATCCCAAAATTCTTAATTGGTTTTTTTGTACCGGCTGATAGAGTTAACTTTGTTTTTTTCTTTTCCATTTATCATCTCTCAATCTTTATAAATAATATTTCTTGCTGACATTATTAAATCATCGGCTTCAGTTTTGGATAACGCAAAATCTTCTAAATAACCTTGAATTTTTACTCTCTCACCTTTTACAACGTCAAAGCCGCCTGTTAATTCATCTGAGGCCAAATCAGCAAAATCCTCTAAATTAAGTATTTTCTGTTCACCGAGTGTTACTAACATTCCTGGTGTAAGACCTCTAAGGTTTATCAAATTGTCTGCTAAACCTAAGTCCTTAATTCTTTTAGATATATCTTCTTGATCTTTTTCATGAAATTCTTTTGCTCTTTCTATTAAAGCTTTTGCAGTATCTTCCTCTATACCCTCGATTTTAATTAAATTTTCTACAGAACTATCTTTGATATCGTCTATAGTGGAAAATCCTTCTGCCACTAATAATTGGCCTAAAGTTTCATCAAGTTCTAAATTTTTAACAAAATTTTCAGTTTTTTCTCTAAATTCTGCTTGTCTCCTCTCAGAGTCTTCTTGATCAGTCATAATATTTATTTCATAATTTAACAATTTTGTAGCTAATCTAACATTTTGACCCCTTCTACCTATGGCTTTACTCAAATTTTCTTCTGTCAAAATTACATCGAGTTTTTTTCTTTCACTGTCAACGTTTACTCTTTGAACTTCAGCAGGTGATAAAGCATTAGAAACTAGAATAGCTGGATCCTCAGACCAATTTACAATATCAATTTTTTCTCCTTGTAGTTCATTTACTACTGCCTGTACTCTTGAGCCTCTCATACCAACACAAGCACCTACAGGGTCTAAAGATGTGTCTACAGCTTTAACACAAATTTTCGCTCTACTTCCTGGATCTCTTGAAGATGATTTTATTTCGATTAAACCATCATAAATTTCTGGAACTTCTTGAATAAAAAGTTTTTCCATAAATTTTGGGTGTGCTCTTGATAAAAATATTTGCTGTCCTCTTGGCTCTCTTCTGACATCATAACAATAAGCTTTAACTCTATCACCAGCTTTTATATTTTCCCTAGGAATTAACTCATTCTTTTGAATAATCGCCTCTGTTCTACCCAGGTCAACAATGATATTTCCAAATTCTAATCTTTTAACTATTCCACTAAGTATAGTGTCTTTTTTATCTTTAAAATCATTAAATTGTCGTTCACGCTCTGCTTCCCTCACGTTAAAATTAATAACTTGTTTAGCTGTTTGTGCAGCGATTCTTCCAAAATCAAAAGAAGGTAATGGTTGTAAAATTTCATCACCTATTTTTTTATCTTTGTTTTGCTGATTTAAATTTATTGCATCCTCTAATTTAATTTCTGTGTTGGAGTTTTCTGGATTTTCACAGATTACAAGTTTTCTAAAAATCTCAATATCTCCATTTTCTCTATTGATCAAAACTCTTATATCGTTATCCTGGCCGAATTTCGATTTAGCAGCTTTAGCTATTCCAGTCTCCATTGAACTTATAATTAATTCTTTATCAATAGATTTTTCTAAAGCAACAGCCTCGGCTATTCTCAACAACTCAAGTTTATCTGCTCTTTTATTCAACATAATTTTATTTACTCCAAAAAAAAATGGGCCAAGGCCCATTTTGATAATTCAACAATGTATATGCAATATATTAAAGTTTGTTCATTATTCAATAAAAACTATTGGGAGAAAATGTTTGTTTTATTTGTTTTTTCCCAAGAAAAAGCACCATCTTCCTCAGGCTCCCTACCAAAATGACCATAAGCAGCCGTTTTTTCATAGATTGATTTATTTAAACCTAGTATTTCTCTTATTCCTCTAGGGCTTAAGTCAAAATTTTCGTTTATTTTTTCAACAACAAACTTATTCTTATTTAAATCATTGTCGAAAAGATCTACATAAATTGATAATGGTTTTGAAACACCAATTGCATATGACAATTGTATCAGACATTTATTAGTAATTTTTGAGGCTACGATATTTTTAGCAATATATCTTGCTATATATGCTGCAGACCTGTCAACTTTTGTTGGATCTTTTCCTGAAAAAGCTCCACCACCATGTGGGGCAGCCCCACCATAAGTGTCAACAATTATCTTTCTTCCTGTTAAGCCGCAATCTCCATCTGGACCACCAATAACAAAATTTCCTGTTGGATTTACATAAAACTCTTTTTCATTGAATCCTTCCATGAATTTTTTTGGTATTGCATTAAACAGGTAAGGTCTTAATAAATCTCTGACTTCATTTTGATTTATATCAGGTGAATGTTGTGAAGAAATCACAACAGATTTTACTTTATAAGGTTGACCGTCAATATATTCAAAAGTAACTTGACTTTTTGAGTCTGGTTCGATGTTTTTAAGTTTTCCAGATTTTCTATCCTTCGCCATTAATCTTAAGATTTTGTGTGAATAATGAATTGGTGCTGGCATTAAAACATCTGTTTCATTACATGCATAACCAAACATGATTCCTTGATCACCTGCACCCTCATCCTTATTTCCAAATGAGTCAACCCCCATGGCAATATCAGCTGATTGTGAGTGTAAATAACACTCAATTTTAGTCGCTTCCTTCCAAGTAAAACCATCTTGATCATAACCAATATCCTTAATACAGTTTCTAACTTTGGAGATAATTTCCTCTTTACTTATTTTTGGACCACGTACTTCTCCGGCTAGAATGACTTTATTTGTCGTGGTAAGTGTTTCACAAGCGACTCTTGAATAAGGATCATCTGATAAGTAAGTGTCGACTACCATATCGGAAATTCTATCTGATACTTTATCTGGATGTCCCTCTGAAACAGATTCGCTTGTAAAAAAAAAGTTTTTTAAATTACTCATTTTTGACCCTATTAAATGAAAATATCAGAAAAATATACAATAAAATTAATATCATAAAAATTGAATTTCCAAATATTGAAAAAATTGTTTCATTTAGAACTTTTCTATTTTCAAAATCTATATAGCCAGAGTGTCCATAATCAATTTTTTTTTCTATCTGCCCTAAGGGGTTAATTATAGCTGCCATCCCATTGTTCGATGACCTTATCACATATTTTCCACTTTCTATTGCTCTAAAAATACTATGAGAAAAATGCTGTTTTGGTCCTATGGATTTACCAAACCAACCATCCTCTGAAATATTTATTATAAAATCAAAATCAAAATTATTTGTCAAATTTCCACTATAGATAATTTCATAACAAATAAGAGGTAAGAATCTAAGACTTTTGTCATTGTTTTTTAATTCTATAATTTTTCTTTTATTTCCCTTGGTAAATGATCCAATATTATTAGTGATTGATTTAAATCCAATTTTATCAAAAAGATTTTCCAAAGGAATAAATTCACCAAAAGGAACTAATTTGATTTTGTTATAATTATCTATCAGGTTTAAATCATTATCGAATATTGAAAAAGAATTATAAATTTTATAATTTTCATCTTTAATCTCTCTACTTGATATACCGAGACCAATTAAATGATTTTCGTCAAAATATTCATTTATTATTTCACCATATGAATTTAATTCATCCTGATAAATGTCAGGTATTATTCCCTCGGGCCATACAAAAAATATTTTTTTTTTCTTTTCTGGTGAACTTATTGAAATTAATTCATTAATTACATCCTCAGTTTGAGTATTGTCATAAAATCTATCTAGGCTAATATTGGAACCAATAACTCTTATGGCGTATGGATTCTGTTGAACTTTACTTTCTAAAAATTCTTTTTTTTGAATAAACCCAAAGGCAATAGATATAATTGGTAATATCAATAAAAAAACACCTACAAAAATCTCTTTTTTTGATTTCTTGAAAATGTAAAGAGCGGGTAAAGTAAATAAACTTATCAAAATTAAATTTAACGAATAAGTTCCAATCACAGATATTATGTAAATAAAATTAATATTTTTCGAAAAACTATAAATTATCAAATTCCAAGGAAAACCAGTCAAAATATTACCTCTTATAAATTCGGTAATTCCAAATAAAAATGAAAATAAAAAAAAGGCACTTAAAATGTTTTTTGGTTTGTACAAAAAGAAAAAGAGTGTAACTAACGCATAAAAAATTGCTAAGAAAGATGGAATTAATATTAAAGCAATTGGTATCAAAAAGTCAAAATCTTTATCAAAAGTTAATGATATTGTAATCCAGTATATGTTTGTTAAAAAATAACCAAAACCAAAAAGCCAACCATAATAAAGATAAAAAAATCTATTCACTGGTAGTTTTAACTTTTTGTATAAAAAACTGAAAAAAATACTGAATGTAAAAAAATTTATGATAAAAATGTTATAAGGTGGAAGACTTAACGATGTTAAACTTCCTAAACTTAACAGTAATAAAGACTCAGTTATAATTTTTTTGCTCAATTTAATTCAATAATTTAATAACAGATTCAAAAATTTTTTTTTCCTCTGTTAACATTTTCTTATAATCTACATCTTTGAAATGATCATAGCCAAGCAAATGTAAAAATCCGTGTATGAAAAGTTGAATAGTCTTCTTTTTAATCTCATAATTACTTAAATTTCTTGGCTTATTAACATAATTAAAACTAATAATGATATCACCTAAGTAAATTTCATTAGAATTCATTAATTTAGGATTATAGGGAAAAGAGAGAATATCAGTATGTTTATTTTTTTTTCTAAATTTTTTATTCAAAATTTTTATATTCTTATTATTAGAGAGTAAAAGTGTTAAAAAAACTTTTTTATTTAAAAACTTAAACTTTTTTGGAAAATGTTTACAAACTTGATTAAATAATATTTCTTTGTTCTTTATTTTTTTTGACCAAGAATTTTCCTCAGAAAGAACATTAACTTTTATCATTATTGTTATATGCCTTAACAATTTTTGATACAAGAGGGTGCCTTACAACGTCTGAATGATCAAAATCTACAACAGCAATTTCATTCAAATGAGATAATATTTTTTTAGATCTATCTAAACCTGACATATTTTTATTTGGTAAGTCAATTTGAGATGGATCACCATTTACTACAATTTTAGAGTTTTCACCTATCCTAGTTAAAAACATTTTTATTTGGGTATCAGTAGCATTTTGAGCTTCATCTAAAATAGCAAATGAATTTTTTAATGTTCTACCTCTCATGAATGCTAATGGTGCAATTTCAATATCACCTATCTCAATCATTCTCTGAATTTTTTCAAAGTGAAACAAATCATAAAGAGAGTCATACAAAGGTCTCAAATATGGATCAACCTTTTCTTTCATGTCTCCTGGTAAAAAACCTAACCTTTCTCCTGCTTCTACAGCAGGTCTAGAAAGAATAATTCTCTCTATTTTCTTTTCAAGTAACATTGTTAGTCCAACCGCAACTGCTAGAAATGTTTTTCCTGTACCAGCTGGTCCTGTTGAAATTATAACCTCATTTTGTCTTAATGATCTGACATAATCTTTTTGTTTTTCGGATCTAGGAATTATGGACTTCTTTGGAGTTTTAATAATGTCTGTAACATTGGAATTTTTAACTTTTTCATTTATCATAAATTGATCAACTGAAGAAGTAATATCTTTTTGTTCTACTGCTCCATTATTTATAAATTGGTTTGCTAAAAATTGAATAGCATTTTTAATTATTTCATTTTTTTCTGGCGTTGATTTGATTAGAATGGAATTGCCTCGTGAATAAATGTTAGCTGACGTAATTTTTTCTAATTCCTTCAAATTTTTATTAAACTCTCCAACAACTCCCATAAGTAAATCATTATCATGAAAAATTACGCTTAATGAATTATTTTCCGAATAGACAAATTTTAATGATAAATGTATTTTTTTTTTAAATGAATTGGTCAATCTATGCTACTCGTTGTTCAAACTTACTTATACTTTCTCCAAATAAAGTATTTTGGTTACTTTTTCTAATTTTTACTTTAATTACTTCACCTAAATCTTGATTTTTACCATCAAAAATCACTGAAGTCATGTATTCAGATCTGCCAAAAAGTTTTGTGTCATCATTTGTTTTATTCTCAACTAAAACCTCTATTTCCTTGTTTTCTAAAGACTTATTCATCTTAATTTGATTATCAAATAATTGTTTTTGGACTTTCTCTAATCTCTCGATAGAAATTTTTTTGTCAATTAATTCTAATTTTGAGGCAATTGTGCCAGGCCTAGGGCTAAAAATAAACGAGAAAGAATTAATAAAATTTATATTTTTAATTAAATCAAAGGTAGCCTCGAAATCATCTTCGCTTTCACCTGGATACGCAATTATAAAATCACTAGAAAACTCAATTTTTGGATTAATAGTCTTTAATTTTTCGTATATTCTGATGTAATCACTTATTATGTGTTTTCTATTCATTAATTTTAATATTTTATCTGATCCACTTTGCACAGGTAAGTGAACTAATGGCATTAATTTTTTCGAAAGACCATAAACATTAATTAAATCCTCAGTCATATCTCTTGGATGAGAAGTTGTGTATCTTATTCTTTTAATTTTATCTATTTTTTCTATTTCTAAAATTAAATCTGATAACTTATAATTTTTATTATTATAAGCATTAACATTTTGACCTAACAACGTAATCTCACGCACGCCATTTTCTGATAAAATTTTTGCTTCATTGATTATTTCACTAAAACATCTAGAGTATTCAGGACCTCTGGTATATGGCACGACACAAAAATGACAAAACTTGTCGCAACCCTCTTGAATAGTTAAAAAAGAGGAAACCTTAGTAGACGTATTTTTAATATTGTCTAAATAATTAAATTTTGCAATTGCGTCAAATTCTGTTTCATCAATCTTTTTTTGTTTATCTAAATATTCTTCAATCTTCTCATTTATTTTATGATAAGCTTGAGGTCCTATTACAATATCGATGTAAGGCTCTCTTTTTAACATCTCCTCGTTCTCTGCCTGTGCTACACAACCGGCAACAATAACGAGTGGTTTTTTTTTTGAGTAAAAATTTTGTTTCACTCTTCCAATTTCATGATAAACTTTTTCCTTAGCTTTATCTCTAATGTGGCAAGTATTCAACAAGTATACGTTTGTTTCCTCAAGCTTTTCAGTTTTAACAAAACCTATTTCCTTTACACTATCAAAAATTCTATTGGTATCATACTCATTCATTTGACATCCAAAAGTTTTAATAAATATTTTTTTACTCATCTTTTGTGTTAATCTTTACACCATATAGTTCAAGTTTATGATCAACTAGCTTATAACCATATTTTGCAGCTATTTTTTGTTGAATCTCATTAATTTCATCATCTACAAATTCTATAATTTCTCCAGTTTTTATATCTATTAAATGATTATGATCATCATTAAGTTCATATCTAGCTTTACCAGTTTTGAAATCATGCTTTGTTAAAATTCCAGCTTCCTCAAAAAGTTTTACAGTCCTATATACTGTTGCAATACTTATTTTAGGATCTATTTTTGAAACTCTATTATATAATTCATCAACATCTGGATGATCTGACTCTCCATATGCCTCTTTAGACTCTAAAATTACTCGCGCGATTGTTCTTCTTTGATCTGTAAGTTTAAGACCTTTTTTTTGAAATTTTTGCTCTATTTTATCTGCCATATTCTAAATTTAACCCTAATAAATAGGATTAATCAAATTTTTTTCAATTTTAAATTTCTCGCACAATTTCGGTATATTCTCGTATTTGATCTCAATTTTTTCATCAAAATCTACAAAACTGAAACAATAATAATCAATTTTGTTCGCTAAATGAAAGGCTTTTACAATAGAAAGTGAATTTCTTATTCCAGCAAAACTACCAGGGCCTCTATTAACATAAATTTGAGAAATTTTTTTTAAATCAAGATTTTTTTTGTCTAAAAATTGATTAATAAGCAATGTTAACTTTTCATAATTATTTTTGGTATTTTCATGCGTAATACTATAATTAATATTATTATTAATGAGCATTAAAAAAATTTTATCCTTTGTGGCATCAATTATCAATTTATTCATTTTACAATCTCTATTTTTAATTAATTCTAATTCACAAGAAAATAATATCAAATATTTTTCTAAAGATAATGGAATTCTATCGTTAATGTATCATCGTTTTAATGAAAACGAATATCCATCTACCAATATTAAGATGGAAATATTCCATGAACAAATGAAAATGATTAAAGATTTAGGTTATGATTTTTATAACCCAAAAAAATTTTTAGAGGAATTTGATGAATCGAAAAATAAGAAAAAAATTTTAATTACAATTGATGATGGTTTTAAGTCTTTTTATAATGAGGCTTGGCCGTACTTAAAAGCTAATAAAATTCCATTTATACTATTTATTTCAACAGAACCTGTTGGAAAAAAAGGTTATATGACTTGGGATGAAATTAAAGAGATAGATAATTCAGAATTAGGGTACATTGGCCATCATTCACATACTCACAAATACCTAATTGATATGACTAACAATGAATTCATAAACGACATAGAAACTGCAACAAATATCTTTCAAAAAAAATTAGGCTACATACCGCCAATTTTTTCTTATCCATTTGGAGAATATTCTCTTTTTATGAGAAATTATATCTCAAATAATTTTAAAATAGCTTTTGGACAACATTCTGGGGTGATTGATGTGAATAAAAATAAATTTGAACTACCAAGATTTCCAATCAATGAAAAATATGGAGAATTAAAAAGATTTAAATCATTGATCAATTACAATCCTTTAGAATACAAGTCAATTAAACCTGATGAAAAAAGAATAGATGATAATAATAATCCGCCCCAATTAGTTGTAGAATTTTTTAAAGAACAAAATAATATTAGAAATATCAATTGTTATTCTAATGATGGTGGAGAGTGGAATAAATCTAATTTAAAATTTGAAAATCAAAAATTAATTATAAATTTTGAAAAAAAATTTCTTCCAAGAAGAGGTAGAATCAATTGCTCTTTGAATGACAATGGTAAATGGCGGTGGTTTGGAACCCAATTTACAATTAAGAAAAATTAAATTAAACTCTCAAGCTCGATACTAGATGGCAACAATTTTGCATCATCAAAATCTTTTAAATTATTTTGTTCTATTATCTGTGTAAGTACTTCAACATATTTTTCCCCTGTTTCAGCATACTCATTTAAATATTTTACAAGAACTAAACTATCTAAAGCTTTACCTGTGTCTCTCAATTCTGCTCTAGCTTGTCTTAAATTTTTATATGAAGAATGAGTATTTAAATTACGTTGATAAGCCCTAACTGAAGCTTGTAATACATTAAATTTCATAACTTTGTGCCCTTCATTCTTATCTGCATCTTTTGGTTTAAGTCCCTCGCCCGACCAAGTCCATTGTCCAAATAAAGCATTTCCCTCTTGAGCAAATCTTGAGGTTCCCCATCCTGTTTCTTTCGCAGCTTGAGCAATTGCTAATGATACTGGGATCTCATCCATTCTAATTTTTAAAGTTGACAAATCTTTTGACGTTACACCGTACTGTTTATATTTTTTTTCAAGCCATTTTTTTTCTAAGTCGGTATTATTATTTTTATTAATAATGCTAAAAAGTCTTTTTCTATCGATTCTAATGTTATTATTTTCCTGCAAAATTAATGGTAATACTATTTGAATAAAAAAATCTTTTCTTTGTTTTGTGCTCTCAATCATTTTAATCTCTGCCGGTAATAAAGTTAAAGCTACTGGTTTAACTAATTTTTTTTTTCTTACGTCTTTTAAAGAATAATTTGTATCCTCAAATAATTGTTTAATTGTTGAAGCATTTAATCTAACAGTATCTGTTTCTAAATCGTTCAAACTAAAAATATCTCGCAATAAGTCATTTTCATTTAAAACTTCGTCAGACACTTCCAAATTTCTACCATCATTATTAAGTGTATATGCTAAAATTGCTTTTGAATTATTCTGATAACTTTCAGAATTTTGCATTGATATGATATGGGGAGCAGAATAAAAAAAAAACAATACCATTAAACTACTTAAAAAAATACGAGGTAATGATCCAATTTTTTTTTCATCAAAAAATTTTAAAAAAGTTATTTTTTTTTTCATTTTATACTGCTTCTACTTTTTTCACCTCTGGTAAATAATGTGTCAAAAGATTTTGTACACCTTGTTTTAAAGTCAATGTGGAACTAGGGCACCCAGAACAACTTCCTTGTAATTGAACTTTAACTACTCCATCTTTAAATTCTTTGAATTTGATATCACCTCCATCTCTAGCTATTGCTGGACGAATTTTATCCTCAAGTAATTGCACTATTCGTTTCTCAATTTCATCAAAGCTTTCATTTTGTT
>MDTA01008323.1_pt1 | contig 13166 bp, 14 predicted proteins | sample 811151 | NCBI WGS metagenome assembly MDTA01 (sample SAMN05326648, study PRJNA326480) | marine metagenome | isolation source: seawater | place: Indian Ocean: South | collected 2010 | reverse complement strand
TCTTAGCTCGAGGATATAAAACTTGGATTACTCCACACAAGTTTGAATTTCAACGATTATTCCCAAATTCTAAACAAATTAATAATATTGAATTAGCAATTCAAGCTGCCAAAGATTTTAATATCAGTATTTTATTGAAAGGAGCCCATAGTATTGTTGCAGATAAGAAAGGAATGGCTTGGCTATCTTATGAAACTAATGATGACTCAGCTAGGGCAGGATTGGGAGATCTATTATCTGGATTCATATCGGGTATGGCAGCCTTAGAGATGTCTTCTAAAAAAGATATTACAACTGAATCTCTCGCGAAATATATGTTTATTCATTCATATGCATCTAATTGTTGTCAAAAGGGATCCAGTGCATCAATGATTGGGGATGAATTATCAAAGCTCGTTAGAGAAATAAAAACGAGACAAATGTCTTGAAAATGACAATTTAGTCGAGTTTTTTATAGTTTTAAACACATAACTAAAGAATTGTTACGGCAAATCTGAAGCGGATATTAAAAATTAGAGGTTTTTCAAAATTTCATAGGAAAGTTTTAATACCGAAATAGGTAAAAAAATGGTTTCTTCAATACCAATATCAACAGAACCTCAAAAGAGGAGAGGTAATGATCCAATTAGTTGGTATTTATCTAACATAGGTAGAGTTCCACTATTAACTCCATCAGAAGAAATTGAGCTTGGTAATCAAGTTCAGAAAATGATGGTCCTTACAGAAGATGGTCAAGTCAATGAAAAGACTAAAGATTTTACATCTCAACAAAAAAGAACAATAAAAATTGGTAGAAGGGCTAAAGAAAGGATGATGAAAGCCAATCTAAGGTTAGTAGTGAGTGTTGCAAAGAAATATCAAGGGAAGGGCTTAGAACTTCTTGATTTAGTTCAAGAAGGCTCACTTGGTTTAGAGAGAGCAGTCGAGAAGTTTGATCCTACAAGGGGTTATAAATTTTCTACTTATGCCTTTTGGTGGATAAGACAAAGTATGACGAGAGCAATTGCTTGCCAATCTAGGACAATTCGTTTGCCTGTCCATTTAAGCGAAAGGTTGGCAACTATTAGAAAAGTCAGCCGAGAACTAGCACATAAATTAGGAGCAATGCCTAGCAGATTAGAAATTGCTGAAGCATTGGATATTGGTGTAGAAGAACTTGATTCAGTTCTAAGGCAGGCTCTCTCTACAAGTAGTTTGGATGCACCAGTTAATGGTGATGATGGAAGAAGTTTCTTAGGTGATCTTATCGCCGATACTAATCATGAGGAACCTCTTGATAAAGTAGAACAGAAAATCCATCAAGAACAGTTGGGTAAATGGTTAAGCCATCTAAGCGAACAAGAACAGCATGTATTAAGACTAAGATTTGGTCTAGATGGAAATGAGAGGCACACACTTGCAGAGATTGGTAGATTACTTGAAGTCTCTCGAGAGAGAGTTAGGCAAGTTGAACTAAAAGCACTTAGAAAATTAAGGAATTTAACAAGGAAGTTACCAAGCGGGATCTAAATTATTCGTCTGCCCATATATATCTTGTTAATTCATTGGATTGTGGATCGGGTGCATCCAAAGCATCTTTAACTGATTGGGTTATCTCTGAATCGATTTTCTTTTCTATTGTCTTAAGTTCCTCATTAGTTGCGAACTTATCATCTATTAATTCTTTAGCTAATTTTTTTAAGGGATCTCTTTTCGCCCAAAATTCCTTTTCTTCTTGAGCTCTTAATTCATCTGGATCTGCTAATGAATGTCCTCTAAATCTATATGTTAAGCATTCAAGTAATGTTGGTCCTCCACCAGCACGCGCTCTATTAATAGCTCTTTGAGCAGCACCTCTTACGGCAAGAACATCCATGCCATCCACTTCTTCTCCATGCATTCCAAAAGCTGATGCTTTTCTCCAAATCTCTGTATTACTTGTAGCTCTATCGTGAGCCATCCCTATTGCCCATTTATTATTCTCAACCACAAAAAGGATTGGTAATTTCCATAATTGAGCCATATTTAGACATTCAAAGAATTGTCCATTATTGCAGGTGCCATCTCCAAAGAAAGCCGCCGTGACAGCATCACTTTTTTTATCTCCAAAAACTTCTTTTTTATACCTACTAGAAAAAGCAGCTCCTAAAGCTACTGGAATACCTTCCCCAATAAAAGCATAACCCCCAAGTAAATGATGTTCTTTAGAAAATAAATGCATAGATCCACCTCTACCCTTACTACATCCAGTCTCTTTACCAAATAATTCGCTCATTACTTCAAATGATGGTACTCCTGCGCTGAGAGCGTGGACATGATCTCTATAGGTGCTACAAAACCAATCGTGTTTTTTCTTCATAGCTCCAATTACTCCTGTGCTTATAGCTTCTTGTCCGTTGTAAAGATGTACAAATCCAAACATTTTTCCTCTGTAGTACATCTCAGCACATTTATCTTCGAATCTTCGTCCAAGTGTCATATCTTCAAATAGTCTCAATCCAGTCTCGCGATCTAAGATCGCTCTCTCTAAACCCTGAAGATTAGAAATCCTTTCTACATGTGTTTCCAAGAAAAAATACCTTAAAGAAGTTTTGATTTGAAAACATTCTAAGACTCAATGGTCATTTTTTACGTTTTTTTTTAATAACTCTGTAAGACCTTATGAAAAAATCTTTTAACTTGATAATATTTGACTAAAGATTTTAATAGGATATTTGTTTGGAACTCCCATTAGATCACTTTCGTTTAATAGGCGTTAGTCCCTCTGCTAGTTCAGAAGAGATTTTAAGAGCTTTTCAGTTGCGTTTAGATAAAACGCCAAATGAAGGCTTTACATATGAGGTTCTAACACAAAGAGCAGAACTGCTTCGTTTAACGGCAGATTTGCTGACCAATACTGAAAGTAGGAAACAATATGAAAATAAAGTTCTTAATGGTGCCTCTGGATTAGAGTTTCCCTCAAATAGGGAAGTTGCAGGACTAATTCTTTTGTGGGAATCTGGAAGCCCAAAGGAGGCTTTCAAACTTGCAAGGAAATCATTGCAACCCCCTCAAACACCAGCTTTAGGGAGTAGCAGAGAAGCAGATTTAACATTATTAGCGGCATTAACTGCAAGAGATTCGGCATCTAAAGAACAAGATCAAAGATGCTATGCAAATGCTGCTGATTTTCTGCAGGAAGGAATTCATATTCTCCATAGAATGGGAAAGTTAACTGATATCAGAAAAAATTTAGAGGAATATCTAAATTCTCTTCTTCCTTATAGAATACTTGATTTCCTCAGTAGAGATTTAAGTGAAAGTGATTCTCATAAAAAGGGAATTAGCATGCTTGAAAATCTTATTTTGAAAAGAGGCGGATTAGAAGGTAAAAATAAATCTGAATATAATAAATTTCTTAATCAGGGTGAATTTGAAGTATTTTTTCATCAAATTAAGCCATTTCTGACTGTCCAAGAACAAATAGATTTATTTTTGACACTCTATAAAAGAGGTTCAGCTGAATCAGGATATTTAGCTTTCTTATCTCTTACTGCACAAGGTTTTAATAGTAGAGAACCTGAAAAATTAATTGAAGCTAAACGATTATTAAAGAATTTAAATTCTCCAGATTTTGATACTTTCCCTCTCCTAGGTTGTATAGACATGCTTTTGGCTAATGTAAAAAAAGCCGAGGCAAGATTTTTCAGCAGTACAGATGATAATTTAAAGTCATGGCTGAATGATTATCCTGGTGAAAAGCTAGAAGCAATTTGTCTTTATTGTAAAAATTGGCTTGAAAATGATGTTTTAAAAGGATTTAGGGATATCAATGCTGAAAAAGTGGATTTAGATTCTTGGTTTGAAGATGAATTTATTCAATCTTTTATAGAAAAAGAAGAAAATAAAGCGAATAGAAATATTCCTAAAGCTGCTTTTCAAAAGTTTGGAAGAAATTTTAAAAATATTCAAACTCTCATTAATGAGGAATTTATTAATAATTTAGATGAAAATCAAAATAATAATCCAGATATAAATAGTAATTTACCTTTGCCTGGTGGAATTAAAACAGATCAAGATGTAGATATTAAAGAGAGTATTCCAAGAAAAATTCGCATACAAAACAAATCCATTGATATTTATAATTATCTGTTGGAAAGATATGCTGAATTAAGATTTTATATTGGTGAATTTCTTAAAAATTATAAATATTTAAATAAGTCTTATTACAGAATTTATTTCAAAACATTCTTATTTCTTTTCGTACTTGGAATTGGATTAAGTATTTTGCGAACAAATTCTAAAAATGCTTCTGTAAATAATAGTGAGACATCCGACTTCATTAATAACAATAAAAAAATATTATTAATTGAAAGTGATAAAACTAATTCTAAATTAAATAAATTAAAAATAAATGCTTTAAATGAAATTTCAATTAATAAAACTTTTCAGATAAAAGAAATCAACTCAGTATCTTTATCTCTCGAACAAATCCGTTATTTATTAAGCACATGGCTTGATAGCAAAAGTCAATTTTTGTCTGGAGGTGAAGAAGTAGATATTTCAAAGATTGTAAAAAAGAATCTTATTTTGCGCCTTAATCAAGAGCGTAAAAGAGATATCAAGAAGAATATAATTAAAGAAATTAATACAGAAATATTAGAGGTAAAATATTTATCTCAATCAGCATCAAGAATTGCGGTAGAAGCAAAATTAAAATACTCTGAAAAAGTTTTAAAAGACGATGGAGAATTAATCAGTGAGACAAATTTTAATCCATTTTTAAAAGTAAAATACATATTTGGATTCTCAAATAAATCTTGGAAATTAGTAGACTACGTTAGCAGTATTTAAGTTTTTAAGAAATTAGATTATAATAATAAACAATAATGATTTTTTTTAATGTTTGATGAACTTTCTGCACGATTTGAAGACGCAGTAAAGGGTTTAAAAGGTGAAGCAAAAATAAGTGAATCAAATATTGAATCTGCCTTAAAAGAAGTTAAAAGGGCCTTAATAGATGCTGATGTAAGTTTATCTGTTGTAAAGGATTTTATAGCTGATGTTAAAGATAAAGCAATTGGAGCAGAAGTTGTCAGGGGCATAAATCCTGGTCAAAAGTTTATAGAAGTTGTAAATGAAGAATTAGTAAGAATTATGGGAGATCAGAATTCCCCTATTACTATCAACGAGAATAAACCAACTGTAATTTTAATGGCAGGCCTTCAGGGTGCAGGTAAAACCACCGCTTCAGGTAAATTAGGTTTGCATTTTAAAGAAAAAGATAAAGAAGTTTTATTAATTGCAGCAGATATTTATCGGCCAGCGGCTGTTGATCAGCTTAAAACAATTGGTAATCAATATGATTTGGATGTTTTTTCCGCGAAAGAACCAACTAGTAAGCCTGATGTAATTGTTACTGAAGGTCTTAAATATGCAAATCTCCAAAACAAAGATCTTGTAATTATAGATACTGCTGGAAGATTACAAATTGATGAAACAATGATGGAGGAAATGATAAGAATTAAAGATGTTGCAAAACCTGATGAAGTTTTATTAGTTGTTGACTCAATGATCGGCCAAGAGGCTGCTGATCTCACAAAGTCTTTCCAAGAAAAAGTAGGTATAACTGGTGCAATTTTAACTAAGTTAGATGGTGACTCTCGGGGAGGAGCAGCTTTATCAATTCGGAAAGTAAGTGGAAAACCTATAAAGTTTATTGGTACAGGTGAAAAGATTGAAGCATTACAACCGTTCTACCCAGAGAGAATGGCGAGTCGAATTTTAGGAATGGGAGATGTTTTAACTCTTGTTGAAAAAGCTCAAAAAGAAGTTGAACTTGCTGATGCCGAAGTGATGCAAAGAAAACTTCAAGAAGCAACTTTTGATTTTAATGATTTTGTGAAGCAAATGAGGTTAATTAAACGAATGGGTTCTTTGGGAGGACTTGTAAAACTAATTCCTGGGATGAATAAAATTGATGATGGCATGATAAAAAATGGTGAAGAGCAATTAAAAAAAATTGAGGCAATGATATCTTCAATGACTCTCGCAGAGAAACAAAAACCAGAGTTACTTGCTGCTCAACCCTCAAGGAGAAATCGAATAGCTCAAGGTAGTGGCTATGAGACTAAAGAAGTTGATAAAGTCTTAGAAGATTTTCAACGAATGAGAGGTTTTATGAAGCAAATGTCAAATGGTGGAATGCCTGGAATGGGCGGAATGCCTGGAATGGGTGGAATGCCAGGAATGGGTGGAATGCCTGGAATGGGCGGAATGCCTGGAATGGGTGGAATGCCAGGAATGGGAGGGAATAACTATAAATCCTTAAAGAAAAAGAAATCTAATAAGAAAAAAAAGGGTTTTGCAGACCTATAAATTTTCATATCTTTACCTTTGAGTGATATTATTATTGTTATATACAGATATTGACATGATTAAATTGCGCCTTAAGCGCTTTGGTAAAAAGAAAGAAGCAAGTTTCAGAATCGTCGCATGTAACAGTACCTCTAGAAGGGATGGTAGACCACTTGAAGAACTAGGCTTTTATAATCCCAGAACGAAAGAGACTAGATTGGATACTGAGGCTCTTAGAACCCGCTTGTCTCAAGGAGCTCAGCCTACAAATGTTGTGAGGACATTATTAGAAAAAGGCGGATTAATAGATAAAATTGAAAGACCTTCAATCGCTCTTGGGAAAGAAAAACTTTTAAAGAAACAAAAGGATGAAGAAACTAAGTCTCAAAAGGAAGATTCTAAACAAGATTAAAGCTCATAAATTTGATATCTATTTTTCATACTTTATTGTTAAATAAATGACAGAAGTTTCCTCTGTAGGTCACTTCACTATAGATCTACCTAGCACAGATGCAGCGACAGCTTTATCAGGTCCTGGGAATCAATTTTTAAAGAAATTTGAATCCCTCACAGACGTTTCAATCACTATACGAGGTCTTCAATTAGAACTTATAGGTGTGGTATCAAAACTTGAGCAAGCATCTGCCTTAATAGAATTAACGAGGCCAATTTGGGAACAAGGTATAGAAGTGCCTGAAGTAGATCTAAAAGCTGCTTATAGTTCTCTAAATATGGGACAAGCTTCAAATCATGCAGAAATGGGTAAGAGAGTGCTTGCGCGTACGAAAAAAGGCAAATACCTGAGGCCAAGAACAATTAGGCAAAAATCATATGTTGAGGCTATAGAAAATTATGATTTAATATTTGCTGTTGGCCCTGCAGGAACTGGAAAAACATTTTTGGCAACTGTTTTGGCATCAAGATATTTAAGTGAAAAAAAAATAGAAAAAATTATTCTCACAAGACCAGCTGTAGAAGCAGGAGAAAAATTAGGTTTCTTGCCAGGAGATCTTCAACAAAAGGTAGACCCATATTTAAGACCAATTTTTGATTCACTGCATAATATTTTTGGGATTGAGAAAACTAATGCTTTAATTGAGAAGGGTATTATTGAGATTGCTCCATTGGCATTTATGAGAGGTAGAACTTTAGAAAATTCCTTTGTGATTCTTGATGAGGCCCAAAATACAACTAAAGCACAAATGAGAATGTTTCTTACTCGATTAGGAGATAGATCAAAAATGATAGTGAATGGAGATATTACTCAAATTGATCTAAAAAGTGGAGAAGAGAGTGGACTTGTTGAAGCTGTTAGAGCCTTTTCTGATGTAGACGGCATAAAAGTCTGCCATTTAAATATTGATGATGTTGTTCGTCATCCTTTAGTTCAAACTATAATAGAAAAATATAAGTGACTAATAAATTGGGTGATCCGCACACAGATTTTAATTTTGATTAGGGTAGAATATATAAATAAATCTTTTTATCATGCCAGCAAGTAGTAATTTTCAACAAGCTATTCGTGATGCGCAAACCAGCTCAATTGTTGGACCTAATGTAGTCAGTAAAGCCTTGCCATATGTTGGAGGAGGAATGGTACTTACTTCTTTAGGTGTTTTAGCTGGAATATCACTTATTGCTTCTAATCCATCTTTATTCCAACCTTTATCTATAGTTGCCTTAATAGCAGAATTAGTATTATTTTTTATTGCTACAAGTGCTGCTAATAATGCAAATAATTCAAAAGCACTACCACTTTTAACAGGTTTTAGTTTGCTGACAGGATTCACATTAAGCGGAATAGTTGCTTTAGCGATTGGAACCGTAGGAATTGGCGCAGTAGGAACAGCAGCTCTTGCTACAGGAATTACTTTTGTTATAGCTTCTTATACTGGTCAAAGAATGAGCGACAGCGTCGGACAAGCTTTAAGTGGGGTTGTTGGATTAGGTTTGATTGGATTATTAATAGCAATGTTTGTCCAATTAATTGGTGGCTTTTTTGCACCAACTTTTTTCGGTGGATCTGGATTTGAACTTTTAATAGCTGGTTTTGGTACAGTCCTTTTTGTGGCCATGTCTTTTGTTGATTTTTACACAATGCCAAGAAGATATCGTGATGATCAATATCTTGCAGGGGCTTTAGGAATGTACTTAACTTATATCAATTTGTTTGTTTTCATTTTGAGATTAATGATCGCTCTTCAAGGTGGTGGAAGAAGAGATTAGTTCTCTGAAAATTTATTAAAAGGAGGTTATTTTATTGCCTCCTTTTTTTTGTATTTATTCTGCAATTTCTCTTATTTTTTCTAAAATGTAGTTCTTTTGTTCTTCATCATATTTCTTAGAATTATCAAGAGAATTCCCCATTTCATCAATTTTTTTAATAACATTATTTATCTGTTTTGAGACTAAGTTCGTTTCCAATACTTTCAATAAATTAATACATCTTGAAGAGATATTATTTGATATTAATTCGTAATTTACGTTTTGGTCCCTTTGATGATTTATAACTTGTGCGGAGCTCATTATGAGATTTTTAACTGTTATTTCAACAATTCTTGTTCCTTGTTCTCTAAATTTGAATATTAATGATGTTGGTAATTTATCGATTATTGTGCAATTAGTATCAGATAATGTGTAAGCAAAAAAGCCTCTTAACCCATCCTTTGTCTTAATTAGTTCAGCAATTCTATCTGCTAAAACTTCGTCACTTACAAGATTATCATCCCATTCATTGCACCAATGTTTTGATATATTTATAGCCTGAGTGAAAGTTATTTTTTTAGTTTTTATTGTTTTTTTTTTCATTTGTGATCAGAATTTTATTAAAGACTAAAATATCTTTTGAATCATTATAAATCTGGTTTTGTTACTCTGCTTGGAAGACCAAATGTAGGCAAATCTACATTATTAAATAAATTAATTGGGGAAAAAGTAACAATCACTTCTCCTATTGCCCAAACAACAAGAAACAAACTAAGGGGTATTTTAACAACCCAAGATAGTCAGATAATTTTTATTGATACTCCAGGGATTCATAAACCTCAACATTTATTGGGACAAACATTGGTCAATAATGCAAAATCAGCAATTAATGGAGTTGATCTTATTCTTCTAATATTTGACTCAAGCCATAAGCCAGGAAGAGGTGATAATTACATAAAAGAATTCTTAAAAAGTAATAAATCTAAAATTATGGTTGTTCTAAATAAATGGGATTTAGTAAATCCTAAGGAAAGGCTTACAAGAATAAATCAGTATAAGGAAATGGTTAATGATTCATCTATAAATTTTCATGTACTGAGTGCTGTTGAGGGCGATGGATGTAAAGAATTAATCAATATTATTAAAAATTTTCTCCCAATAGGACCATTACTATACCCAAAAGATTCTAAATGTGATCTACCAATTGTTACTATATTGTCTGAATTAGTCAGAGAACAAGTTTTATTAAATACAAGAGAAGAAATCCCACATAGTGTTGCAGTCAATATAGACAAGATTATTGAGAGGGAGAACCATAAAAATGTTAAAGCTAAAAAATTAACAGCTATTTTGGCAACAATTATTGTGGAAAGAAAAAGCCAAAAAGGAATTCTTATAGGAAAAAATGGTTCTATGCTTAAAAATATTGGCAAGTCTGCAAGATTAAATATTAATAAATTGATTGAAGGTCCTGTATATCTTGAATTATTTGTAAAAGTAGTTCCAAATTGGAGAAAAAAACAGTCGAAATTAATTGAATTAGGCTATGAGGCAGATATTTAATGAGTATAAATTTTAATATTATTAGTCTTTCTCCAAAGTTCTTTGAATCACCTAATAATATGGGCATTATTTCTAGAGCAATAAATAAGAAATTAATTACCATCAATATTATAGATCTAAGAAATTTTGGAGAAGGAAACTATAAACAAGTAGATGATTGCCCCTATGGAGGAGGATCAGGAATGCTTCTTAAGCCAGAACCGATTTATAAAGCCTATGAATCAATTAAAAGATCAGGAAATTCTTTAACTCTCCTGATGAGCCCACAAGGCAAACAGCTAAATCAATCTGATTTTTTAAGATGGTTAGCTTTCGATCAAGTGATAATTATTTGTGGACAATATGAAGGGTATGATGAGAGAGTTAGATTTTTAGCGGATGAAGAAGTGTCATTAGGAGATTATGTTTTAAGTGGGGGAGAAATTCCAGCGATAGGAATCATAAATGGAATGTCAAGACTGGTTCCAGGCACCCTCGGAGATCCTAATTCACTTAGAGATGAAAGTCATAATAATTTTCTTTTAGAATATCCACAATATACTAGGCCTTACAACTTTAGAGGAATGAGAGTCCCTGAAGTCCTAATGAGTGGAAATCATAAAGAAATTGAGAGATGGAGAAAAAGTCAAATGATTAATAGAACGTTGAATAGGAGAAGTGATTTTCTATTTTCCTCTAAATTATTTCACTTAAAAGCGAATACAGAATCTCATACTAACTATTCGTCATACTATCCAGACTGGTAGATATTTTAATTTATAAATTCGAAATTTTGCAAAGCTATATCAAGATAAATTCATATGAAATTTCAGGATTCCCCCTGCTAAAAAGTTAGTTAAAGTTATGAAATTTAATTCATCAAATATATCCTTTTTTAGATTTAATCCTTTGCTAATGAACCTAAATATCTTTAATTTTGCAGTAAGCCAGTTTATTTTGTAGTTTGAAATCCTTAGCTTCAATTGTTAAAGGTTTCTTTTTATTTCCTGAAGAATTGATATTACTTTTAGGGATTAAAGAATCAAGTCATAATTTAGAATGTTTCCTTTACTAACAATATAATTAAATGGGTTCAAAAATTTCTATTATTATAATAATCGCGTAATAAAGTTTAGACTTTATTCGATAATATTAAAGTACCGGAGGTGATATATGAATAGACAATTACCGAGATTCCGTATCGGAAATGGGTACGATATTCACAGACTGGTTGAGGGAAGAGAATTAATAATTGGAGGTGTCAAGTTTGATCATCCCAAGAATTTGGGCTTGGATGGTCATAGCGATGCGGATGTATTGAGTCATGCAATAATGGATGCTTTACTAGGAGCACTTTCTCTTGGAGATATAGGTAAATATTTCCCGCCTACTGATGAAAAGTGGAAGAATGCCGATAGTTTAGTATTACTATCTAAAGTTTCTGATTTAATAATAGATCATGGGTGGAATATCAATAATATAGATAGTGTGATTGTTGCAGAGAGACCAAAATTTAAGCCTTATATTAACCTTATGAAGGAGAATATTTCTAAGACTATTAATCTTGAGAAAGATTTAATAGGTATAAAAGCCACTACAAATGAAGAATTAGGTCCTGAAGGTCGTGAAGAGGGTATTAGTTGTCATTCGGTGGTTCTACTAGAGAAGAAAGAATGAAATTTAATTTGCTTTTTGTTAATCTAAAAAAGTATCTAAGAATATTATTTATTTTCTTATTGATTTTCCAACTTAATGATTTGGGTTCTTTTGCACTAACAATGAGAGATTCAAAAGAGGGAAATATTATTGAGGAATTGAGACTCAACGTACCTAACAAGTATAAAGAGGTGTGGCTGAAAGCAGAAGAAGAAGTTTGGGAACCTTGGCTCTCTAAGCAAGAGGGATTTTTAGGAAGACAAATATTCTATAATGACGAAAAGGAAGAAGCATTGTTACTTGTGAATTGGGAAAATAGAAAATTGTGGAAGAAAATATCTAATGAAGAGGTCAATAAGATTCAAAGAAATTTTGAAGAAAATGTAAAAGATAAATTGGATATTTCTAATAATCCTTTTGAATTTGTTTATGAGGGTGAACTTTTTAAACAGCAATGAATTTAGATATAAGATTTGATTTTGAGAGAAGAAAAAGGATTGGATTAGTTGAAGCGATATGGGGAGAACATAAAACCATTACGCAATTAGAAAAAGTAGTTAATGAGGTACTAAGTAATGATGAAGTAGCTTTAATTACAAGAATAAATGAAAAAAAAGCAAATTATCTTTTAAGTATTTTCAAAAATGCAAGATTTTACTTAGAGGCTAAATGTCTGGTTGTTGGCGAGAATAAAAATAAAATTATTACTGATAGAAAAGTCGCAATCTTAGCAGGGGGATCAAGCGATTTAAGTGTATCTCTTGAGGCTAAAATAGCTTTGGAAGTATATGGAGTTCAATGTACAACATTTATTGATATTGGAGTTGCTGGACTTCATAGATTAATGAGTCATTTGGAAGCAATAAATAAATATGATGTTGTAATTGTAGTTGCTGGGATGGAAGGAGCCCTAGCTACGGTTATTGGAGGACTAATATCTCAACCGATTATTGCAGTTCCAGTTTCAGTTGGATATGGGGTCAGTAAAAATGGATTCGCGGCTCTAAATAGTATGTTATCCAGTTGCGCTCCTGGAATTACGGTTATGAATATTGATAATGGATATGGGGCTGCAATGGCTTCATTAAGAATTATAAAATTAATTAATTAATTATTTCTTTGGTCAATTTCTAAAAGATTCTCAATCCATAAATTTAATCTTTTTGATAGTATTCCTTGGTCACGCATTTTCATCGCTTTCATGATTACTGTTGTGTTTACCCATTCGGGATACCTTTTTTGCATTATTTTTTTTTATCTATGATATTTGAAACAGATTTATTTAGTCAAAGCAAGTAATAAGTAACAAAATTAATCCATTTTGACAGATTTTGTACTTAATCTTGATAATTCTGATGAGTTACATTCGTTTTCTACAATTTTCAATCTGTCTATTAGATCTGAAAGATCTTTTGAAGCCAATTCACCATTTTGTTCCCACTTCATTG
>MDTA01151954.1_pt1 | contig 13168 bp, 10 predicted proteins | sample 811151 | NCBI WGS metagenome assembly MDTA01 (sample SAMN05326648, study PRJNA326480) | marine metagenome | isolation source: seawater | place: Indian Ocean: South | collected 2010 | reverse complement strand
ATGTGGAAGCACAGCAATGTGTGCAGCTGACCAGTACTAATAGCTCAATTGGCTTGATTTATGCACTGAAAAAAATTTAAATGATATAGATATATACTTTTTACCTTTATAAATATTATTAAATAAAATTTTAAAATTTATTTAGAGACTAAGTTATATGATTTATGAAAATACTTGGAATTATTCCTGCTAGAGCAGGGTCAAAATCAATTCGTAGCAAGAATATTGTAAACTTAGATAATAAGCCGTTAATAGCCTACACCATAAAAGCTGCTATAGGATCAAAATTAAAAGACTTTGTTGTAAGCTCTGATAGTAAAAAAATTTTAAATATAGCAAAAAGATATGGAGCAAAAAATACTTTTCTAAGGCCAAAAAAATTTTCTCTCGATAAAACAAGGTCGGTTGATTTATATAAATTCCTTAGAAAAGAATTAGAAAAATTTTTTGAATTTGATGCTATAATGGTTCTTCAACCAACATCCCCATTAAGAAGATCAGAGGACATTAATAAATCAATTGGTTTATTTTTAAAAAATAAATGTGACTCTTTAATTAGTGTTTGTTCAGTTGGTGGTGCTCATCCGGCAAGAATGAAATATTTAGATAAAAAAAAATTTATTAAAGATCCACAATTTGCAGAGAAGAAAGAGGGGCAAAATAGGCAAGAATTGAAAGAAATTTTTATCAAAAATGGTGCAATATACTTGTTTAATAAACAGAATTTAAACAAAAATACTATTAAAGGAAAAAAATCGCTCGCCATGATTATGCCTAGAAATTTAAGTGTAAATATAGATGACAAGTATGATTTAGAAGTTGCGAAATTTTTTATTAATAGAAAAAAAAAATGAAATTAAAATATGATAAACCTTTAATTGTAGCTGAGATAGGGTTGTCTCATAATGGAAATTTTCGAAAAGCTATTAATTTTATTAAAAATGCAAAATCTTCGGGCGCAGATGTAATAAAATTCCAAACGCATTACGCACAACATGAGTCGACACTAGATGAACCTTTTAGAGTTAAAATTTCAAAAAATTTTAAAAGTCGTTATGATTATTGGAAGAAAACTGAATTTTCAAAAAAAGAATGGAAACAACTTATTAATTTTTGCAATAGACAGAAGATTATTTTTGCAACATCACCATTTTCAATAGAGGCAGTGAGAATTATGAGAAATTTGGGATGTAAAAATTGGAAAATTGGATCAGGTGAAGCTTTATCAAAAAAAATTACAGAAGAAATTTTAAAAAATAAGAAAGATGGTTTTATTATAAGTACAGGCATGTCCACGTGGAAGGAAATTTATAAAAACTATAATTATATTCGAAAAAAAAAAGGATCTAATTTTTTTATTTTACAATGCACTACTTCATATCCTAATAATCTTAAAAATGTAGGGTTAAACATTATTGAAAAAATGAAAAAAAAATTTAATTGCATGATTGGTTTATCAGATCATACTGGATCAATCTTTCCCTCTATAGCTGCTTTAAGTCTAGGAGCAAAAATGATTGAAGTTCATGTATGCTTATCAAAAAAATCCAAAGGACCTGATACTAGTTCATCATTAACTTTTCAGGAACTAAAAATGATTGCTAATGCCAGAGATGAAATTAATATAATGAGAAATAATGATGTAGACAAGAACATTCTTAATTCGAAACAAAAAAAAAATAGAAAAATATTTTCTAAAAGTCTAGCATTAAAAAATGATTTGAAAAAAGGTGAAAAAATAACAAAACATAATATTACTTTAAAAAAACCAGGAATAGGATTAAATGAAAAGATGATTAACAGTATTTTAAATAAAATAGCAAAAAAAAATATATCTTCTAAAAGAATTATAAGAGTTGGTGATTTTGAGTAAAAGAATTAAAAAAATTTGTGTTGTAGTAAATAGCAGGGCAAATTATGCTAGAGTAAAAAGTCTACTTTTAGCAATTAAAAAAAGCAGAAATCTTCAATTAATTTTAGTGGTAGGAGCATCAGCAACATTATTTAGATTTGGTGAAGTTCACAAGATAATTAAAAAAGATAAATTTTCAATTGATGAAAGATTATTTTCAGTTGTTGAGGGAGATGACCTTATAGGAATGTCCAAAACAATTGGTTTATCAATTATAGAATTGTCAAATATTATCAGAAAAAAAAAACCAGATCTGGTGGTTGCTATAGCTGATAGATATGAGAACTTATCTGTAGCCATTGCAGCAAGCTACATGAATATTCCAGTTGCACATATTCAAGGTGGGGAAACAACAGGTTCAATTGATGAAAAAGTAAGACATGCAATAACTAAAATGTCAGATATTCATTTTGTTTCAACCAAAAGATCAAAATTGTTTGTAAAAAAAATGGGTGAAAATAGCTCTTCCGTTTTTTTGACTGGATGTCCATCAATTGATTTGGCAAAAATTAAAGACTATAATTTACCGAGAAATTTTTTTAATAGTATAGGCTCTGGCGCAAATTTTTATTCAAATGAGAACTATATTTTAGTAGTTCAACACCCAGTAACAACAGAGTTTAATGACGCAAACATTCAAATAAACCAAACAATAGAAGCAATAAAAATTTTTCATTCAAAAACAAAATATAAAGTAGTTTGGTTATGGCCAAATATAGATGCTGGCTCTGACACTTTCTCAAAAAAAATACGAATGTTTAAAGAAACTAACCCAACTTATGTAAGATTCATTAAAAATTTCACTCCTGAAAATTATGTGAAGGTAATGAAAAATTCAAAGTGTATCGTTGGAAATTCTTCATCAGGAATTAGAGAAGCGTCTTTTTTAGGTGTTCCTTCAGTAAATATTGGTACAAGACAGTCTGATCGTGAAAGAGGACCAAATGTATTAGACGTGGGTTATGAAAAGAGTGTAATTTTAAAATCTATAATTAAACAAATTGGAAAAAAATATAAAAAATCTTTTATCTACGGTAAAGGTGATGCAGGTAAAAAAATTGCAAATTTAATTTCTAAAACAAATTTTAAAATCATTAAAAAACTAAGTTATTTAAAAAAATAATTGTAATTTACAATGGTAATAAATCTAATTAACAAAAAAAAAGCAGTTATAGGAATTTTTGGGATGGGTTATATAGGGTTACCAAGAGCAATCCAATTTTTAAATGCAGGTTACAAAACTATAGGTTTTGATATAGATAAAAAAAAAATCAAAAAATTAAGAAAAGGAGATTCATATCTAAGTAATGTTGATTTAAATTCAATTAATAACAAATATAAAAAAAATTTTTTTTGTACATCTGATTTTAAATATGTCTCTAAATTAAATGTTATTATATTCTGTTTGCCTACCCCATTAAAAAAAAATTTTACACCTGATTTAAGTTACATAAAAAATACTTTGAAAAATATTTTTCCTTATCTTAAAAAAAATCAAGTAATTTCACTCGAATCTACTACGTATCCAGGCACAACTGAAGAGATAATTGGAAAATTTTTGAGAAAGAAATTTAAAATTGGTGAGAATTTTAATCTGATTTACTCTCCAGAAAGAGATGATCCAGGTAATAATATTAAAAATTTTTATGTTCCAAGATTAATAAGTGGACAAACAAATAAATGTCTTAAAATAGCAAAATTTCTATATAGCAAAATCTTTAAAAAGTTGATCATAATGGAGGATATTCGTTCAGCAGAAATAACAAAATTATTTGAAAATATATTTAGATCAATAAATATTGGATTAGTTAATGAAATGAAAAAAATTTGTTACAAAATGAATATAAATGTTCATAAGATGATTGAAGCAGCAGCCACGAAACCATATGGATTTTTCAAATTTTTACCCGGTCCTGGTTTAGGGGGACATTGTATTCCAATTGATCCATTTTATTTATCTTGGAAAGCTAAAAAGTATAATGTTGACACAAAGTTTATTAAATTAGCCGGCCAAATTAATAGATCTATGCCCTCCTGGGTTATTGCACGGGTAGAAGAAAATTTAAATAAAAAAAATCAAAAAATAAATAAGAAAAAAATCTTAATCTTGGGTGTTGCTTATAAAAAAAATATAAATGACACAAGAGAGTCTCCTGCTTTTGAGATAATAAAAATTCTAAAAAAAAAATATAAAGCTAAAGTTGAATATCATGATCCATATGTACCTACAGTAAAAAAAATGAGAAATCATAATCTTTCAATGAAAAGTATTAAAATATCATCAAAAAAAATTAAAGAATATGACGTTGTAATTATTGTAACTGATCACGACCGTTTAAATTATGAGAATATAAGAAAAAATTCTAACCTTTTAATTGATACAAGAGGAATTTTTAGAAAAAATTATTCAAACGTAATTTCCGCATAATTTGGATGAAAAATTTAAAAACATCAAATGATTAATTATATTAAAATTTTTAAAAGAGATAATAAACTACGATATGTAAAAAGTAACACTAAAGACACCATTTTAGTTTGTGATAGAGGAAGACCTGGCCAGATATACTTTAGTTCTTTATTTGCACTAAACTTAAATAAAAAAAAAAAATTAAACGTATTCGTTGTATCTGATAAAAAGGTTAAGACTGAGTATAACAAAAATTTGTATAATGCTTTTGATATAAATGATTATTGTTATATTAATTTCAAAAAAATTGATATTTTACTATTCAGATCAATTTTTCTTACTTTCTTTTCACTTATTAAAGTTAAATTAATTGGTTTTAATAAATTTGTAGAAAATTTTTCAATAAATCAAATTTATTGTGGAGATTTAATATGGGATACTTATATAAGACATGATCATTCTTTTAAAAATCCAAAACTAGATATAAAATTTATAAAAATATTATTTATAACAATTTATAAAATCTTTTTTTTAGAAAGAGTTTTTTTCAGAAAAAATATTAAAGTTGTTTTGACTAGTGCAAATAATTATTCATCTCTAGCTGCGATTGCATTAAGATTGGGTGTAAAATATAAGATTAAAACCTTTTTTCAGAAATTTCATAAAATTATCAAAATAAGTAAATTTAAAGATATAAGAAAAAGCCCATTCCAATTAACGGAAAAGCTTATTAATAAAAAATATGAATTCAAAAAAAATACAATATTTGAAAAATATTTTTTAAACAGATTACAAGCAAAATCTCTTCCATTAAGAGTTAAAAAAAGTATTGATGTTATTTCAGCTTATAAAAATAAAATAAATGATGAAAAACTTTTTTTTAAGTTGATTAAAAGAAACAAAAAAAATTATAAACTTATTTGTCTTTATGCGCCTCATGCTTTTAGTGATTGTAATCATGTTTTTGGTAACTTAATTTTTAGAGATTATTATAATAATTTTACAGAAACTATAGATATTATTAAAAATGATAAAAAAAATTTATGGATAGTTAAACCGCATCCAACAAGTTATTGGCATAAAGAGGAAGATATTGTCAAAGATTATTTAAAAGAGATAAGTAATAATAATATGGTTTTATGTCCTTCTGATATTAGTACTAGTCTCATGTTAAAAATTTCTGACAAGATAGTAACGACCCAAGGAACTATTGGTTTAGAGGCTGCGTGCATTGGAAAAAGGGCTATATTAACTGGAAGTTCACCGTATTCTCATCTAGGTATTTCTATAAACCCAAAGAATAAAAAAACTTATAAAAATATCCTTTTATCATCTTCTAAAAATAAAAAACTTGATAACAAAAAAAAAATATTAGCTAAAAAATATTTATATTGGTATGGAAGGGATAGAATGTACGATAACCTCAATTTTATTGAAAATAACTGGAAGGAAAAAAATAGCTTTATTAAAAATTTAATTAAATTACAAAAGAAAAAAATCTATACGAAAAAAGTGAGTTCATATTTTGAATATATAGACTCAAAATTTTAAATGTTATTAAAAAAATTACCATTATTTTTAAATTTGAAACAAAAAATATTACTTTTGTTTTATTTGCTAAATCAATTAGTTTTGACAATTATAGAAATGGTAAGTTTGAGTCTTATACCAATTTTTATTTTTTATCTCCAAGATTTAAATGAGGCTCAGCTTAAGATAAATTCAATCAATAATTATTTAAACCTTGAAATATTAAATTCTGATATAAACTTAATTATTAAGTATAGTTTTTTTGGATTTATATTTCTTTTTTTTATTAAAAATTTTCTTTTAGTTTTGGCAAATTATTTTGAGCTATACATTATACGAAATATCACTCGTCTAAATTTAAACAGACTATTTAAAAAATTTATTAACCAGAAATTTGATGTCATAATAAGAAAAAATTACGCATCTTTTATGAGAAACTTGATTTCAGAGGTAGCCAAATCTACAGCATATATAATTGCATACGTGAATATATTTAAAGAGATAATAATGTTAATGGCAGTTTTCTTAATTTTGTTAATTAATGATTTTGCCGTATCTATGTTTGTATTGTGTTTTTTTGTCGTTACTTCATTGATATTTTTATTTTTTTTGAAGGACAAGCTTTTTAAAAAAGGTATTCAAACTTTAGAAGCAAAATCAAAACTCATAGATAATATTTACAATTCTCTAAATGTTATTAAAGAAATGAAAATTTATAAAGTAGAGAATTTTTTTACAAAACATTTAGACAAAAATTTTAGTATTAAGTTAAGAAATGACAATTATAAAACATTTGTATCAAGATTGCCGAGAAATATTTTTGAATTACTATTAATCACTCTTTTTGTATCCATTATTTTTTTTTCATATTTCACGAAAGGAAGTTTTGATACAATTTTACCAATTTTAGGATTATTAGTTGCTGCATCTACCAGAATTTTACCTTCATTTACAATTATTGTTCAATCGTTCAGTTCATTAATTTATTCTAAACCATCATTCATTAATATTGCAAAAGAACTACAAGTACAATTTCCACCTCAGAATTTTAATGATGATATCAAAGACATTAAAATTAAATACGAAGATTTTCAAAAGCTAAGTTTTAAAAATTTGTCATTTAAATATAATAATGATCTAGTCTTAAAAGATTTGAATTTTTCTTTTCAAAAAAATAAGATCACAGGAATTATTGGTAAAACTGGTGTTGGGAAATCAACATTATTGAATATAATAATTGGTTTATTAAAAATTAAAAATGGTTTGGTTTTATTAAACGATGAAAAAGAAATAAATCAAAATTTTATTTTAGATTTTTCGATTGGATATGTACCACAAGACATTTTTTTAGTCGATGGAACAATAGCTGAAAATATTGCTCTAGGTATTAGCAAGAAAAAATTTGACATTGAAAAAATAAATAAAGTTATAGATTTTTGTGAATTAAGAAATGTTGTTGATAATCTTGAGTTTGGAATTGAAACACAGGTAGGACAAAAAGGATCTTTTTTGTCAGGTGGACAACGTCAGAGACTAAATATTGCAAGAGCACTATACCGATCCCCAGATTTGTTAATTTTAGACGAGTCTACTAATGCTCTAGATTATACAACTAAAATTAAACTAATGGATAAGATTAAAAATAATATTTCAAAATTTTCTGTGCTTGTTGTAACCCATGACAATGATTTATCTGATTATTTTGATGAGGTAATAAATCTAGGCTAGATACCAAATTTTTTGTAAACTCGCATTGTATTTTGATAACAATTTTCCCAATTAAATTTTTCTTTAAGTTTATTACCTGCTGAAATGGAATTTTTGTATTCTTGACTAGAGTAAAGAATATTTTCTAAAACATTAGTTAACTCCTCTGACGATCCATTAAAACTATTTTTTTTATATCCAACTTCATTTAATGAGCTATTATTATTTTGAATAACAGGACAATTAAAATTATAAGCCTCCACAGCTGTAATACCAAATCCCTCATATTTTGAGGTAATAACATGACATTTTGCAGAGTTATATAGATTGGATAATAATTGATCATCTCCTGATATGTGTTCAATTTTTTCTGATAGTTTATAATGGTTAATCTTTGATAGTTCTTTTTTCGTAAAATAACTATCTCCATAACATATTATTTTAAAATCTTTTTTAAGTTTTGAAGATTGATTAAAGGAGTCTAATAAGATTTCAAAATTTTTGTATTTTCCTCTGTACCCTACATAAAGTACATAAGGCTTCTCACCATATGAACTATTCGATTTTGGAAGATGATCTCCACCTAAATAAACAACAGATATTTTTTTTTCATCTACATTATAATATTTCATTAAATCATTTTTGGTGTTATCTGAGATACATATAAAATGGTCGGAATTATCAATAGCGTTTCTTTTTATGTTTTCTTTATAATTATATTCTTTCGAAAAAATTTCATGAATAAAATCATAAACAGAAGTAATTTTTGAAATTTTATTATTTGTTTTATATTTACCATAATAAGTATTATGTAGTATTTTAAATTTTTCTGAATTTATTTTTTTTTTAATATTGTGGTTATTAATATATTCAATAATTTTCCTTGAAAATTTTGGATATTTGTGAAGATATAAGTTCTGGCTTTTATTTATATTTGAATTTTTCAAGTAAATATTATTATGAATTAATGCTTGTACAAGGTATTCATTTTTGTTTTCTTTTAATTTTTTACAAAGCTCAATAATATATCTTGAGATACCGCCATGTTTTTGTAAAAAAAAAATTTTGTGATCAAATAAAATCATAATTTTATAGATTAAATAAAATTTTGAAATTTCTTAATCAAATATATGATATTTGTCATATTTTGAATACTTGATATTTCCATTTCCGTAGTGAATATTTAAAATAACTCTACTGTTTTTAATTGGCGTTTCTCCTTTGTGTAAACCAAAAGAGTCTTCAAAAAAAATAGTACCTTTTTTTCCAACTACGGTTTTTATTGATTTATAGTGTTTAAAAATTTGTTTATCAGAATATCCTTTTTGTAATTCATGTTTTTTGACTTTTTTGTTATGTGTTCTTTCAGCGTAAATATGTGGACCATTATTTTTGTTTACATCATTTAAATACATGTAAAGTTTTAAAAATTTTGAAAAATCACTATCAAAATGAAACATTTGAGCCGCAGAAATTTTTTCATTTTCTTGCATATTTTTTTTTGGCAAAGAAATAAATAGTGAACAATTAATTGAAACTTTTTTTGAATTTAAATATCCTTTGGCTACACTTTTAAAAAAATTAGATGTTATCATGTCGTAAATTTTTTTATTATTATCTAAGTTTATTGGTATTATTATTTTTGATATATTTTTTTTTAGACCATAATCAATTATTTGATTAATATTTTGATATCTTTTATCTTTATAAATTAAATTTTGAGAATTATTTAACTCTTTAATAATGTAATTAATTTGATTTTTTTTGAATTTTATATTTTTTGAAATTCCTTTGTTATCTAATTGATCAATTATTTTTTTAGAGTTTTCTGTTTCAAAAAATAAGTTTTTTTCTTTAAATTTAATTTTTTTTGAGTATAGAAATTTTTTACGAATAATTGGATATGAAAATAGAACTTTTATTATATAAATTTTTATAACGAATGATATATTGTTAAATTTAAAAAGCTTATATTTAGTAAAACAAAAAATTATAAATTTTATTGCATAAATATTCTTTTTTAAAAAATGAATCATATAATAAATAAATTAATATAATCTTGTTAACTTAAAATGATAAAAAAAACTATAAAACTTTTTTTTAAAAAATTAGGATACGATATAAAGAAAATAAATCAAAATATAGATATCGTGGAAAAAGATGGGTATGAAAAATTACTCATGGATAAGGTAAAAAATTTTACTTTAACTAATGATGAGAGAATTTGGCTTTTAATTCAAGCCTTAAAAATTATAAATAAAAATCAAATCAAAGGTGACATAGTTGAATGTGGTGTTTGGAAAGGTGGAAATTTGATTTTATTAGGTGAGTTATGCGAAAAATTAAGATTAGATAAAAAAATTTTAGGTTTTGATACTTTTGAAGGTATGACAGACCCAACGAATTATGATTTTAATTTTTATAATAAATCTGCAAAAAAAAATATGGAAAAATATAGAAATAATAAAAATGATAAAAATAGTTTTTGGGCTGTAAATAGTTTTGAAGATACAAAAAAAAATATTGAACTAAACACAACTTATAAAAATTTCAAACTTATTAAAGGTGATGTGTTGAAAACTTTGGATCAAAAAGAAAATATCCCTTCCAGTATATCACTTTTAAGATTAGATACAGATTTTTATGAAAGCACAAAAAAAGAATTAGAAATTTTATATCCCTTATTAAATAAGGGAGGAATATTGATAATTGATGATTATGGTCATTGGAAGGGATGTCGAAAAGCTGTTGATGAATATTTTAAAGATAAGAACATAAATTTTTTTATGTGTGATTTTAGCTGTAGATTTATGATAAAAGATGAAAATTAAAAATATAATTTTAATAAAAGATAATAATTGAAATCAGTTGAATTTATAGGACCACCTGGATCTGGCAAGAGTTTTTACAAAAGAAAAATATCTAATTTTTTTAAGAAGAATGAGTTTGATATTTTAGATTCTTCCTCAATTTTTTATGAGGAATACAATTTTTTATATAAAACTAGTTTTTTTGAGTCATTCTTTTTAAAAATCAAAAAAAAAGTAACAAAAAAAAAAAAATTATTTTTTTAGATTACTAAATTTTTATTTTGAAAAAGTTTATAATTTTGAGAACAAGTATAACTATTTTAATAAAAAAAAAACTTTAAAAAAATTTACTGATGATTATTTTAAAATCTTTGATAAATTTGAAAAAAAAGACTATTTAAAAAGAAAATTAAGAAAGTGGCTCCATCAAGAACTCCCTTCGATATATCTATCAAAAAAAATAAATTCAAAATCTATTATTTTTATAAATTCTGAGGGTATTAATCAAAGAATTTTAAGATTAATTTTAAACCATAAAGAAAAAACAAATTCAATTTTAAGAAATTTAAATTATAATTTTTTCGAAAGTGATATTCTTATTTTTTTAGATACTAAACCTTCAATTTGCGTAAGCAGGCTAAAGGAAAGGTCTCCAAAAAGATATACAAAAAGCGAAATAAAAAATTTTTATAAAAAATCTAAAATACTTTTTAACAGAAGTAAAAAAATAAAATTTAAGATTGATGCTAATACTAATAGTGATAAATTGTTTAAAAAAATTCTCAAAATTTTAGCAAAAAATAGGAAATAAAATCTAAGCTTTGAAATAAATGAATACATTTAAAACTTTTTATAGATTGCCGAAAAGTAAAAAAAAAAGATTAAATGAAGGAGGTAAAAGATTTTTTAATAAACGATTTAAAAAAAAACCTTTTTTTTCAATAATAACGGTTGTTTATAATAGTGAAAAATATTTAGAGGAAACTATAAAAAGTGTCTTTAATCAATCCTTTAAAAATTTTGAATATATAATAATTGACGGAGGATCTTCTGATGGAACATATAGAATAATCAAAAAATACGAAAAAAAAATAGATTATTGGATCAGTGAAAAAGACAATGGAATTTATGATGCCTTCAACAAAGGTATGATGGTAGCTCAGGGTGAATTTATAGGAATTATTAATTCTGATGACAAATATAAAAAAAATTCTTTAAAAATTATTTATAACCATTTAAGAAAAAATCAGGCCTTAGATTTTATTTTTGGAAGTGTAAAAAAACACTGGGGTATTTTACATGGATATAGACCGGAGAAAATATATTATAGTTGGGGTTTTTACTCTAGTCACTCGACTGGTTTTTTCATCAAAAGAAAATCAGCAAAAAAAGTTGGGTTATATAACTTGAAATATAAATTTCACGCAGATTACGATTATTTTTATAGAATGATTGTTAAACATAAATTATTAGGGACTGCTACAAAAAAAAACCAAGTTGTCGGAATTTTCAGAAGAGGTGGATTTTCAAGTACGATTGGTTTTAAAAAATTATTAAAAGAAGAACTTAAAATAAGATTGGATAATGGTCAAAGTATATTCTTAGTAGGGGTGATTTTTATTTATAAATTTTTTAAACATTTTAATAAATTTTTTAAATGATAGATTTGAAAAAATTTTTGATATGAAAAAAACTTTTTTTTATTGGTCACCGTTTTTGACTAATGTTGGAACTGTTAAATCTACAATTAATTCAGCAATCTCGCTGAAGAAATACTCAGATTATGAACCAATTATTATTAACGCTTGTGGAGAATGGGATGAGTATCAAAATTTATTTGACCTTTACAAAATCAAAGTAGTCAGTTTATACAAATTTAATTTCCAAAAATTTTTACCAAAGTTTGGTTTTTTAAAAAGTAGATTATCATATATTTTAATATTTATTTTTTGTTTTTTCCCATTACTTTACTTGTTAAAAAAAAATAAGAACTGTTTTTTCATAGCTCATTTAATTACTTCTTTACCAATATTTATTTTTAAAAATTTTAAAATTAATAATAAATTAATTTTAAGAATTTCTGGTATGCCTAAGCTAAACTTTCTGAGAAAAAATTTCTGGAGAATAAATGAAAAAAAAATTGATATAATCACTTGTCCTAGCTTAGAACTATTAAAAAAGCTTGAAAATGTTAAGATTTTTCAAAATGAAAAAATGTTTTTTTTACCAGACGCTATTTTTCAGATTAAAGATTTTGTCAACCAGAAAAAAAACATTTCAGATCTTATTTTATCTAAAGATAAAAAAAATATTCTAGGAATTGGGAGATTGACCAAGCAAAAAAATTTTGAATACTTAATTAATGAATTCAAAAGTTTTTCAAATAAAAATTCTAATTTTAATTTATATATTCTTGGTGATGGGGAAGAAAAACCAAAACTAGAAAATTTAATAAATAAAAAAGGATTAAATAATAAAGTTTTCTTATTAGGCAATATTAAAAACGTCTTTAATTATATTTTAAATGCTGATTTATTTGTTCTAAGTTCTCTATGGGAAGATCCTGGTTTTGTATTGATTGAGGCAGGCCTTGGAAATTTATTTGTTATATCTAGTGATTGTCCTAACGGTCCTAAAGAGATTTTAAATAATGGTAAAAATGGTTTTTTATTTCAAAGTAATAAAAAAGGTGAATTAGAAAAAAATCTTTACAATTTTTTAAATTTAAGTGATGAAAAAAAATTTGAAATGAAAAAGAATTTAAAAAGAAATATTTCAAAATATTCAATGTTTAAGCATCAT